>MDTG01403403.1_pt1 | contig 10019 bp, 13 predicted proteins | sample 811421 | NCBI WGS metagenome assembly MDTG01 (sample SAMN05326645, study PRJNA326480) | marine metagenome | isolation source: seawater | place: Pacific Ocean: South East | collected 2011 | reverse complement strand
GATCCTGCTCCAGCAACTTCATTTTCTCATTTGGATGCAACTACTGTGTTATCAAGACAAATAGCAGAAATTGGTATTTACCCAGCTGTAGACCCACTTGACTCTACATCACGTATATTAGATCCTAGAATTGTAGGCGATGAACATTACAGAGTAGCGCGAGATGTGCAAAGAATTTTACAGGCTTACAAATCATTACAAGATATTATTGCTATTCTTGGTATGGACGAGCTTTCGGAAGAAGACAAATTAACTGTAGCAAGAGCAAGAAAAATTCAAAGATTTTTATCTCAACCTTTTTTTGTTGCAGAAGTTTTTACGGGCTCACCTGGTAAATTAGTCGACCTAGATGCAACAATTAAGGGCTTCGACGCAATTTGTAAAGGAGAGTATGATCACCTCCCTGAGGCTGCATTTTATATGGTTGGTGGAATAGAAGAAGTTATTGAAAAAGCCGAAAAAATTTCAAAAGAAGCAAAATAATTGATGTCTGATAATTTTCTAGTTGAGATCATAAGTCCTAATGAGACATTCATTAAATTGGAGACTACTGAGGTTACAATCCCATCTTACGAGGGACATATTGGAATATTAAAAGATCACGTTTCATTAATTACATTTTTGCGTCCGGGCTTAATTGTAATAAAAAAAGATCAATCTGAAGAAAAAATATACGTGGAAGATGGCACAGTTGAATTCTCTAATAATTACTTATTAATATTAACTTCTACGGCAAAAAATTTAAAAAATTTTAATTCTAATAATTTAGATTTATTGATTAAAGAAACTCAAGAGGATCTTAAAAAAGAAGATATTAGTGATAAACAAAGATATATGCTGTCTCATAAGTTTGATGTCTTAAAGGAAATCATTAAATAAATTTTTTTAATTCAATAAATAGTTTTTCGTATACGTCTTTTTTAAAATCAACAATTTTTTCAGTAAGTTCACCGATATTAATCCATTTCCATTCTATAAATTCAGGATATTTTGTTTTAAGATTAATTTCATTATCATTTCCAAGAAATCTTGTAATAAACCATTTTTGTTTTTGACCCCTGTATTTTCCTTTCCAGATTATTCCTAACAAATTTTTAGGTAACTCATATTCAAACCATCCATCAAGTTCTTTCAAAATTTTAATACTTTGTACGCTTGTTTCCTCCTTTAACTCTCTTTTCATTGCTGTCAAAAAGTCCTCATTTGTGTCCACACCTCCTTGTGGCATTTGCCACTTATCTATTGGATTGTCTTTTCTTTTACCAACAAAAACTTTATTTTCTTTATTTAAAAGAATAATGCCTACCCCAATTCTCAAAGGTAGCTTCTTTTTTATCATTACTATGAGTTAAAAAGTTTTAAAGCGTAATTTAACTGATTATCGCTTTGTGATTTAATCTTAAAATTATTTTCAGCCTCTTCTACAATAATATCTGGAGTTACCCCAACTTCTGAAATAGAACTTCCCGATGGTAAATAGTATTTTGAAATAGTAAGTCTCATACCACCTCCATTTCTAAGGGGAATTATTGATTGTACAGATCCTTTACCATAAGAGTTTTCTCCTAAAATAATTGCTCTTTTATGATCTTTTAATGCACCAGCAAAAATTTCAGAAGCAGATGCAGACCCATTGTTTATCAGCACTATGATGGGTTTGCCTTTAATTTCATCTCCTCTCTTGGCGAAAAATTTTCTAGTTTCAGATACTTTTCTTCCTTTGGTTGAAACGATTTCACCATCATCTAAAAAAAAATCAGTTATATTAATAGCCTGCGTTAGAAGACCTCCAGGATTATTTCTTAGATCAAAAATGTAACCTTCAATTTTAGTTTTTCTTTCAAATTTTTTTACTATATCAAGAAATTGTTTATCACTGTTTTCATTAAAGGATTTTAATCTTATATAACCAAGATTTTTTTTCTTTCCAAGAATTTCTGAGCTAACAGATTTTACTTCTATAATTTTTCTTGTAATTTCAAATTCAATTGGCTTTTTAACTCCTTTTCTTCTTACAGTTAGATTAATGGCAGTGCCTACAGGACCTCTCATTAATTTGACTGCTTCCATTAGTGATTTGCCCTGAACTTGCTCACTACCGATTTTAACAATATAATCTCCAGCTTTGATACCTGCTTTTGCAGCTGGTGTATCATCTATAGGAGCTATGACTTTAACAACGCCAGCCTCCATCCCAATTTCAATACCTAGTCCACCGAATTCACCTCTGGTATCAGTTTGCATTTCTTTAAATAATTCAGGACTCATGTAAGCTGAATAAGGATCCAATGATTGAAGAACACCGTTAATTGCGGAGTCCATCATTTCAGATTGATTTACATCATCCACATAGTCTTTTTTAATTTTTTCTATCACCTCACCAAAAAGGTCAATTTTATCATATAATTCATTACCAGAGAAAGAGATAGAATAGCTAAAATTTAGAAAGACAAATATTAAAATTATTAATTTTTTCATATCATTGCCTTTTCCTTTGGAATTTGTTCTGACCACATTTTTTCTAAATCATAAAATTTTCTTTTCTCTGGATGAAAAATATGGATAATAATATCAGTTGCGTCTACTAATTTCCAATCTTTACTTTCTCTTCCTTCTATTCGACAATTGTCCATACCAATTTTTTTAAGTTCTATTAAAAGTATTTCCGCAAGAGCCTGCAAGTGTCTTGAAGAAATACCGGAAGCTACGATCATATAGTCTGCAATGTAAGATTTGTTTTTTAAATCAATAGATGTGATATTAACTGCTTTGTTTTTATCTAAAATTTTTTCAATATTTTCCTTAATTTTTGAAACTTTCATACTCAATTATTTAATACCTTTTCTTATTATTGATGAAGAAATATTAATTAATTTATTATTAACAAAAATAATATTTTTTTTATTTAAATACTTTACCACAACAGAATTTTTACTCTTTTTATCATATCCTTTCCTTGAAAAAACCACTAATTTTACTGATTTTACAATTTTTTTCCAACTTGTCCACTTATGAAAGTTAAGTAGGTTATCTGAACCCAAAATAAAGTATAAATTTTTTTGTTTTTTTATGTCTTTAAAGTAATTAACAACTCTTATAGTTCGCGACGATTTGACTTTATCTTCTAAATATAAAACTTTAACTCTTTTTAACCTTTTTACAGCTAATCTGGATTTAACAAGTCTTTCTTTGAGAGGATATAAAGTTTTATTTTTAAAAGGGTTTTTTTTTGTAACTATCCAATAAATTTTTTTTAAATTTAATTTTTTTAAAGAAATTTTTGAAATTTCAATATGACCTTTATGACATGGATCGAAACTTCCACCAAGCAAACCAATGCCTATCTTTTTATTTTTAAACATTAATCATGGTCTGGTTATTCCGTTCCCAGTTACAATATATTTGTAAGAAGTTAGTTGTTCTATTCCAACTGGTCCTCTTGGTGGTAATTTGTTTGTAGAAATTCCAATTTCACCACCAAAACCAAATTCCCCGCCATCTGCAAATTGTGTCGAAACATTTTGCATTGCTATAGAGCTATTAACACCATTTAAAAATGTTTTTGCCACTTTATTGTCATTTGTAACAACACAGTCAGTATGCATTGTTCCATACTTTAAAATATGTTTAACTGCTTCATTAACATTTTTGACAGTTTTAACAGATAAAACTGAGTCAAGATATTCTGTTTTCCAATCATTTTCTGATGCAATTCTTAATTTGTTTTGAAAAACTTTATTAATTTTTTTGTCAACCCTAATTTCACAACCTGCTTTAATCAAAGAGTTTATAATTATCTTACCATGAGTTTTAATAATTTTTTCATTAAGCAATAATGTTTCAAGAGCTCCACAAATACTAGTTCTTCTCATTTTAGCATTTATAACAATTTTTTTAGCAATTGATTGGCTTGAATTTTTATCAACGTAGATATGACATAGGCCTTCTAAATGTCCAATAACATGGATGTTTGAAAACTTTTGTACTTTTCCAACTAAACCCTTACCACCTCTTGGTACAATTACATCAATATAATTACTCATTTTAGAAAGTAACAAGTCAACGATTTTTCTCTCTCTCTTTTCAATAAACTGCACGCAGTTTTGATTGATATTGTTTTTTTTCAGACTTCTCCTGAACAGATCTGCTAAAATTTTATTGGTATTATATGCTTCAGATCCACCTCTTAAAATTGAGCAATTTCCTGATTTTAGACAAAGAGCCGCAACATCAGCTGTAACATTAGGTCTACTTTCGTATATAACTCCAATTACTCCAATTGAAGTCGATACCCTTTTAATCTTTAGTTTGTTTGGTCTCTGCCAAACATCAAGAACCCTGCCGACTGGATTTCTAAATTTGGCTATTTGATTTATAGAATGTATTATTCCTTCAATTCTTTCATTATTAAGCACCAATCTATCAACAAGATGTTTTCTTTTAACATTTTTTATATCTTTAGCATTTTGTTTTATAATTTTATCTTTGTTTTTTTTAATTAACAAACTGTAGTCGTTTAAAACAGATACTATTCTTTTGTGTTTAACTTCTTTAAGATTTTCAAAAGCTTTCTTTGCATTTTGACCTATTTTCTTTAAATATGTCATTTATAATTTTACCATATCATCTTTATGAATAACTTCCGACTTACTTAAATACCCTAATATATTTTCTATTTCCCTGCTTTGTTTTCCCTTAATTTTATTTATTTCATAGGAAGAAAATGAAGAGAGACCTCTAGCCAAATTTTTGTTATACTCATTGACAACTAAAACATTTTCGCCTTTTTCAAAATTTCCCTCTATTCTAGTTATGCCAGCAGCAAGTAAACTTTTTCCGGAGCTCAAAGCTTTTTCAGCCCCTCCGTCTATAAAAATTTTACCTGAAGAACTTAAAGAACTGACAATCCATTTTTTTCGGGCATCTAAGCTAGAAATTTTTGGTATGAAATGTGTGTAAACCCTCTTATTTATCAAATCTTTTATTGCGTTATTGTTTTTTCCATTTCCTAAAAACATATTGCATCCTGAATTCATACAAATTTTAGCAGCATCTAACTTTGTTATGATTCCACCTGAACCATAGAAATTTTTTTTTTGATCATCAAGTGACTCAATTTCTGAATCTATTTTTGTGACAGTTTTAATAATATTCCTTTTTTTATTTTTATCGTATAGCCCGTCAACGTCAGATAATATTATCAATGTATCAGCCCCAATAATCTGAGCAACTCTAGCAGCTAATCTATCATTATCACCATACTTAATCTCTGTAGTCGCAGTCGTGTCATTTTCATTCACTATTGGAATAGCCTTTAATTTGAATAAATTTTCAAAAGTTCTTCTTACATTCAAAGCTCTTCTTCTCTGCTCTGTGTCATCTGGACTGATTAGTATCTGACCAGTTTTAATTTTATATTTATCAAATAATTTTTGAAATTCTCCTGCCAAATGAATTTGTCCTACAGCTGCAATTGCTTGACTCATCTCTAACTTTAATTTTTTTTTTTTAATTTTTAAATAGTTTTGACCTAATGCTATAGCACCTGAGGAAACAATCACTAAATCACTATTACCCTTATATTTTTTAATATCTTGGATTAAGCTGACAACCCATTTCTTTTTAAAGTTTCCTTTTTTATCAATTACTGTAGACGATCCAAGTTTTATAACTATCTTTTTTGAGTTTTTAATTAGCATTTTTTATTAGTATCTTTTTAATTTTTATTATATCATTTTTAGAGAAAATCGAGATTATTTCAAATTTTGTTTTAATTTTACTTGAAAATTTTTTGACTTTTTCGTTAATTTGTTTTTTATCTAGTAAATCAGATTTATTAAAAAAAATTATTTCTTTTTTTTTACTCAAATTTTTACTATAAGCACTCAATTCACTTTGTATTTTTTTATAATTATTTATTAAATCATCCTCAGATATATCAATTAAATGTAATAAAATTTTACATCTTTCAATATGACGTAAAAATTTATCTCCTAAACCAACCCCTTTGTGAGCACCTTCTACCAAACCAGGTATATCAGCCAAAGTAATTTCTTTTCCACTATAATACGTCACACCTAAATTAGGATTTATAGTTGTAAAAGGGTAGTTAGCAATTTTTGGTTTTGCTCTAGTTAACGCAGCTAATAAACTTGACTTACCAGCATTAGGCATACCTATTATACCAATATCTGCTATTACTTTTAATTGAAACCAAATCCAAAATTCCTCACCAATTTTTCCATTTGTTTTTTTCTTTGGGGCTCTATTTATAGAACTTTTAAATCTTACGTTACCTAGGCCACCTTTTCCACCAGAGGCAACTAAATACCTCTCTTTATCTTTCATTAAATCATAAATTAAAGTATTATTATCTTCCTCATAAATTTGCGTACCTATAGGTACTTTAAGTATTAGATTTTTCCCATTGGCTCCTGTTTTATTTCTCTTACTACCTGATTTACCATGTTGAGCTTTAAAATGCTGTGAATACCTAAAGTCAATTAAAGTATTCAGATTACGATCAGCTTCTACAATTATAGATCCACCATTTCCACCGTCACCACCATCTGGACCACCATATTCTATAAATTTTTCTCTTCTAAAGCTAGCTGATCCAGAACCGCCGTTTCCTGCTTTTATATAAATTTTTGCTTGATCTAAAAATTTCATTGGAAAGTATTATAAATAACTAAAGTTATTTTCTGATTTAATTGGGTATTACTGAAACAAAAGTTCTATTAAGTTTTGATTTCTTAAATTTTACTTTCCCTTTTACAAGTGAAAAAATAGAGTGGTCTTTACCCATGCCTACATTATTCCCAGGATGTATTCTTGTACCTCTTTGTCTTACTATTATATTACCTGGTACTACAAATTGATCACCAAATTTTTTTACACCTAGACGTCTACCTTTACTATCTCGTCCGTTTTTCGATGATCCACCAGCTTTTTTTGTTGCCATAAATTTAAACTATTTTTTACCTTTTTTAGTAATATCTTTTTTTTTAACTTCTTTTTTTACTTCTTTTATTTTATCATTTTTTGGTTTGACTGTTGCTTCAGCTATTAATTTACCATCTTTTGATAGAATTTTTGTAATTTGAATTTTAGAGTGTCTCTGTCTATGACCATTTTTTTTTCTTGAATGTTTTCTTCTTCTTTTATGAAAAATAAGTACAGTGCGATCTTTTACATTTTCAAGTAATTTTGCTTCAACCAACGCACCCTCAATATTAGGGCTTCCAACAATGGTTGATTTGTCATCATTTAGAAGTAAAACTTTGTCAAATTTTATAGTTTTACCTACCTCAGCCTCAATTTTTTCTACTTCCAAAATTTTACTTGCTGAAACTTTGTACTGTTTTCCACCAGTTTCAATAATTGCAAAAGACATAATTAATAACCTTAGTAATTTTAACGCAATATATCCTGAAGATTTATCAAGTCAATATATATAGGATTAAAAACTGTCTTTTAAATCGCGTAATTTAGAGAATATTTCTTGATCAGAGGCATTATTCATCATTAATGCTTCTTTAACTGTCATTTCATTACATCTTAAAAAAATATTCGTTTTTTTTTCATTGCCAATAGTTGTAGGGATAGTTGGCTGATTTAATTTAATTTTATTTTTGATCCAATCACTTTTTTCAATTAATAATTTATTTTTTACGTCGTATTTTAAACAAAATTGCAAATTTTTTTCAGTATATTCATGTCCACAATAAACTTGGGTATCATCAGGTAATTCTTTTAATTGGCTTAAGGAGTCCATCATTTGCTTATGTGTTCCCTCAAAAATTCTGCCACATCCAAGAGAAAATAAAGTATCACCTGTAAAAACTATTTTTGCTTCTTGAGAATAGAAAGCGATATGTGCGCTTGTGTGTCCTGGAATATAAATTACCTTGAAAGAGATATTTCCTATTTTGAAGTTTTCTTGATCTTCAAGAAGTTGATCATAATTAGTAATACGGTCTTTATCTTTTTTACAAATCATAATTCGTGATTTATATTTTTTTTTCAATTCGTCATTTCCTCCAATATGATCAGCATGATGATGAGTGTTTAAAATTAAATCTAATTTTTTGAATTTTTTATCTATCAACTTTTCACAGGGTTCATATTCTGAAGGATCAATTATTGCCACAATACCGCTTGTATCTTCATATAAAAGATAACTATAGTTATCATTAAGGCAAGAAATAATATCTACTTTAATCATTATCCTATTAAAAATATACCGAGTTTAGAAAAAAAATTTTTTAGTTCGAGATTACTTTCCTTTATCGAAGAAGTTTTATCTTCATTTATACCAATAGCTTTTTTAATTTTAATTTTTTTTTCAATACAAAATTCAAAAAAATCTTTAATTGTGCACATATGCAAATTAGGAGTGTTATACCAAGAGTTTGGAAGATTTTTTGTAATAGGCATTCTACCAAATAATAATAAACTTGTTCTCACTTTCCAATAGCCAAAATTTGGAATTGATATTATTACCGATTTCCCGATTCTTAATAACTCCTTTAAAACTTTTTCAGGATAATAAAAAGCTTGAAGTGTTTGACTTAATATTACAAAATCAAAAGATTGGTTAGGAAATTGATGAAGTTCAGTTTCTGCGTTGCCTTCAATTACAGGCAGTCCTTTAAAGATACATTTTTGTACATTTTCTTTTTCAAGTTCCAAGCCACGAACCTCAATTTTTTTTTCCTTAAGCAGGTGAAACATCAGAGACCCGTCACCACACCCAACGTCCAAAACACTTACATTGTTAGGCAAAATATCAGCAATTACTTTAAATTCTTTTTTCATTATTTAACTTTATGTACATTGAGTCTATAAATCCTTTTAGTGTTTTTAAAAACTCTGGTTCATTTACTAAAAATGAGTCATGACCTTTGTCAGTATTGATTTCTGCAAAAGAAACATCTGCTCCTGATGCATTTAAAGCAATTACAATATCTTTGTTCTCTTTGGTAGTATATAACCAATCCGATGAAAATGAGATTACCAAATATTTAATTTTTTGGTTTTTAAAAGCTTCAACAAGACCGCCTTTAAATTTTTTTGTTAAATCAAAATAGTCCATCGCTCTGGTAATATATAAAATTGAATTAGCATCAAATCTTTCAACAAAAGTATAACCTTGATGTCTTAAATAACTTTCGACCTGAAAATCAGCGTTAAAACTAAATTCATAGTCAGCTTTTTCTTGTAACTTTCTTCCGAATTTTTCTTGCATACCTTTTTCTGATAAATAACTTATATGTCCAACCATTCTTGCGACTGCTAAACCATTTTTAGGTTGAGTTTTATTAGTCAAATATTTACCTTTATCCCAAACAGGATCAGCCATAATAGCCTGTCTGGCAAGCTCATTTAGCGCAATATTTTGCGCACTGTGACTTAAGCTGCAAGCTATAGGCACAGCTGAAAAAGTTCTTTCAGGAAATGTAGTGCAGAACTCCAATAGCTGCATTCCACCCATTGAACCACCAGTAGCGCATAAAAGTTTTTCTATTCCAAGATGATCCAAAAGCGTTTCCTGAGCTTTTACCATATCTCTTATAGTTATAACTGGAAAATTAAGTCCGTAAGGTTCGTTTGTTTCTTTATTAATTTCTTTTGGCCCGTAAGAACCCATACAACCACCAATCACATTTGCACAAATAACAAAATATTTATTCGTATCGATTGCCTTTTCAGGTCCAACAGCAGTAGTCCACCAACCCTCTTTTTTCGTAATTGGATTTAAGTCACTAACAAATTGATCGCCAGTTAAAGCATGGAATACTAAAATTGCATTAGTTTTCTTCTCGTTTAGTTTCCCATAAGTTTCGTAGGCTAATGGAAAATCTTTTATTGTTTTTCCACAATCTAACTTTAATGCTTTTGAGACAATTAATCTCTTTATGTTATCAAATTTATAGTTCATCCAAAAAAAAAGCCCAGCTAAACTGGGCTATCTCCTATTTAGCTATATTTATCAAGCGCCTGCAATTTGGTTAAAT
>MDTG01351928.1_pt1 | contig 10019 bp, 18 predicted proteins | sample 811421 | NCBI WGS metagenome assembly MDTG01 (sample SAMN05326645, study PRJNA326480) | marine metagenome | isolation source: seawater | place: Pacific Ocean: South East | collected 2011 | reverse complement strand
ACTCATCTTTTCTCCTCGTTGCTTGTGGCCAACGTACCGTCTGCATGCCTGCTGTTAAGCGTCTGGCGTCTTGTATATAATATCATTTATGTTTCCTGCTAACACATACCTCTTAGATGTGGTAGGATAAACTTTATGATCTAAAAAACCTGGAAAGAACACTAGCATTCCTGGATATGGTTGTAAATGATATTCTTCAACTGATTGATAACTACCATACTTAGGTATGGCTTTTTTTACAAATGTTAATGGACTTCCGTCCGGTTCACAATCTAAATAATAAACAAAACTGGTTCTACTAATTGTTCCATGATTATGTTCATCGGCTCTATCGCCTTTATTGTATTCTGAATACCATACTTCAGCATCTAGTTCAAAATCTCTTTCTTGTTTAATCAAACCTGGAACATCAAGTTCATTACGTGGATGAGAAACATGCATATTGTGCCAATCTAAAATATCCATCATTACTTCTTCTAGTATGTCATGATGTTCTAAATGTGCTTTCCAGCTTGTTCTCCAACCTGTAAGATTGCTAGGATCGTAGTCTGGATTGGTTTTCTTAAACTTTTTGAAGTAATCAATAATTTTCTTGTCGTCTTCTAACGGACGACCTAAGTGTCCATGCCGTACTTTACAAGGATAATCTATATGTATTGTTGAAACAGCATATTGCTTTCTTAGATACTGTTCTTCTAATGTCTTAACCATAATACAATCCTATTACATATATAATAGTTAGTCCAGCATTAAGTACTATTAAACTATTTTCTTTCCAAAGAATACCTATTAACACCCAAAGTGTATTACTTGCAATAAATGCATAAATGTACCAAGGGTATATATTGAAAGCGGCCATTGTAGCGGCAGTTAGTAAACAGGCTGTGCTTATCCATGCCAACCATTGATAAGGTTTTACCACCATGTTGCCGCTACTCCGTATCCAAATACATTTATTACTGCAAAATATCCTGTCAATAGCATTACCCATGCCGCTCCTCTACGAACAGAAGCATAACATTGTGTAATTGATCCTACAAAAAAGAAAGGATACACAATAAGCATGTTAGGATCTAATGCAGTCATAGCAAGTGTTAAACTTGCTGTCACTGTGAATATAAAACTGACAAGTTCAAATGCAAATGCAATCTTGTCACTTTTGTAACTATTAATCCAGAAGTCTTTTATCTTTTGCAATTATACCTTGTCCTTACCTACTGTAACAACAAGTGTTTCTAAGTCATCAAACTCGCTTGACACACGTTCCCAGTCTGCTTTTTGTGCAATTTTAATTGCTTTGTTAATAAGACTTGGCTTTATGTCAAGTTCTTCGGCTACTGCTTTTACAGTATCCTTAAGACCTGCTTGTAGATCTTCTACTTCTTGAAGGACGGTTACGCCTTCATTTACTAGTCTTTCTAGTTTTGCTTTTTCATCAGCACCATATACTCTATCACTCATGATTTCTCCTTATTGTTTATGTATTATACTGTATTTTGTCAGCAATGTCAACTGTTTATTTTGATTTATAGTAACAACTTGCATTAAAACCAACAGTCATAGACACATTTTCTTGATCTCCTTGCCTATAAAAATGCTCTTGTCTTGGAGTTATGTGAACATTATACTCTTTCTTCATAAACTGCACCAAATTGATTGCTTCTTGGTGTAGGTGCGGTCTCGCATCTTTCTTGCCTGTGATATGGTTTTTGCCTTTGTAGCCTTTTTTACTAAATTCTACTAAAGATTTATTACCAAGAACTGTTTTATCAATACTTGCACTTATCCTAGAATTAATATCTTGGTCTGCAAACAGATCGTAACCGTTTGCCCTTGCAATAACCATATATCCAAGTACTGTGTCTAAACCTAAAGTATGATACCAATAGTCTCTATTGCCTCTCCAACTATTGTTTTCTATCCAACCATCTTTTCTAAAATGTTTACGAATAATTTTAGTACGATATTTTATTTCTTTTGCAAATAATCTTTGATCATTAGTCCATCTTGCATATGCTAAGTTACCAACACCGCCGTTAGCACCTGCATAGAATCCTGTACTCCATTGATTGAATGCCTGTGGTTTGATAAATCTTTTGTACATCTTTGCAAAGTATTTGTCTAGTACAATTCTTTGATTAGGTTCTATATATTCTTCTAGTATAACTGCACTAATTAACATGCCTGAAACAAACTGCGATGCAAATTCAGGATGGTGATATGCACATTTACTGTCAGGACCTTTCCAGCATGATTTACCTGCAATATCATTCCAGTTCTCCCAATCATACATCAATTCTGTTCTAGCGGCTTCTTCCATAAAGCCAATAAGAACTTTTGCTCCTCTTGCATCTTTATCACTTGCTACTTTATATGTCATATCAAGCAAACGCAAGACTCTATCTCCTACATAGTTCCATTTGACTGTTAATGAATTACTATTGTAAAGTTCTAAAGGACTTATTCCTATTAAGTCATCTACGAACATAACATTTTTTTCTGTAATATTACTTGCACCACATTGTTTAACTTCTTCTGTAAAAAAATCTTTCGCAAGTTTTGTGTCTGGCGTAGACTGTGTTACAAAGTTTGTGTTACCTGTTGTAACATTACAAGCAGACAACATAATAGCAATTGATATAAAGAAAATTTTATACATTTTAGTTGATCCTAATCATAAATGGTTCACCGGTAAGTAAAATACTTCCTGCATTCAAAACAATACCTAATGCTAATAGTTCCCAATAACCCATGACTATGCCTTTCCTATAATTAAATTATCTCTTATTATAGTATATTACAGGTTATATGTCAATAGTTTTGGTAAAATTAGTCTAGATCAGACTCTTCGTCTTTAGTTTTGTATTGCCATTCATCAGAATGACCTACGCTCCACTTAGGTGTGGTTTCAACCATATAGTTTTGTGTACAAACTTTGAAATCAGGTCTTAGCAAACTATCGCCTATTAAACTTTGATCACGCCAAATTATTCTATTATTTGGTTGAGCGGCAAATTGTCCGTTTTCAAGTTTGATAATATTGAAAGTTTTGTGTTCAGGATCTTGTTCTGAAAAATTTGTATCAAGAGTACTGCTTTCACTGTGACAAGTATCTATAGTAAACATATATTCCCCAGGATGCATCTCTTTATCTTTGCCAAAGTACTCACACATACTTAACAATGGTTTCTTTATAACTGTTAAATTATAATCAAAGCAATCCCAAAGTTGTAAATTATCTAAAGGCAAATTACCGTGTTCTTTTTTCCACACAAATGCTGAAATAGGTAGTTTATCAAACAATGCACCATACTCTGGAAGTAGTGTTTCAAAATAAAAAGCCTTACCTTGTACAGCCTTTACACTTATCCATATGCCTTCTGTGTATTCGCCATGTCCTTTTTCAAGATCATACAAATACTCTTTACGAACTAATACTCTTTCTGGGGGTAGATTATGTACTAAGAATGCCATTTTATGTATTTACCTTACAAATGCTCCAATGCGTCCATGCATGTCAGGATATTTTCTATATGTAAATCCTTCAGGTGGAGTTGTGCTTTGTCCCTTCCAGACTGGAATAAATGTTTCTATGCCATCAGCAAAGTCTTCATTGTGTCTAAAGTGTGCTTCAATTAAATTTCCGCCTACAAATTCACAGTTAATTATACTATAGTTAACAAAAGGCAGTAATACAGTTGGAAACGGAACAATGTCATTTGTTTTTTGCCATTTATCCCATTTTATAAATGTGTCCGGACTTTTGAAACCTTCTACACATAATTGTTGTATTCCAAAACTATAATCTACGCTTAAATGACGTCCTTGGAATATTTCACACCAAAAGTGTCCTACAGGTAAGTGTACAGTTTCTTCTTTGAGGTGTACTATTTGTGTGCCTAGTCCTAGGCCCATCATATTAACACAAGGTCTTACAATATAATCACCAGGATGCGGAACGTCCTGTCCAACAGGACCACAATTATAACCACATTTTCTTGATAGGATAAGTTTGTCTAGTACCCAAATATTGTCTGGATCAATTGTTTTCCAGACTTGATCTTCTGCGTCGTCCTCCCACACTATTTCTTTTTCGCCATGTTAGTGGCAATAGCGTAGACCGCTCCTTCTGGATCCATGCCTTTTTCTTTAGCCCATTTGGCTATTGATTTTTTGGCTTTGGGTTTATCGTTAATTTTGTCTGCTGTTTTATGAGCTTGTTTGATCGTTTTCTTATCTAGTTCAAAAGTCTTTTTTTTTGAATTTACAGATTCTTTAGCAGTCTTTGCCGCGTTTTCCCAATCCTTCTCACTTGGAGCGTCTGGATGATTTTTTGATCTACTTGTACCTGCTTTTTTACGCTTGTTCACATAGTAGTAAAGACCTTTTGATTTTTTCTTTTCTTCTAATTTGTTTGCTAATGATTCTTTATAAGGATCTACTGATTCTTTTTTCTTTTTGTTGTGCTTGTCTTTGATCGCACCAATCTCTTCTGCACTTGCACCTTTACCAGCGGCACTTTGTATCTTCTTCATACCGTCTTTGCCGTACTTCTTAACGCCTGCTTTATACATGATGCCACTTTCATCAACATCAGCATCGTCTTTCTTTGCCTCTTTTACTGCTTCAAATGCATTTTCGTAATCCATATGATGATAAACAGAAGCCATATAATCAGCGGCCTTTGTAATTTTTGATTGTACCCAACCTTCAAGACCTTCTTGTTCGCTTACGCCTTTTAGCATTTCATGAAGTTTAATTGCATACTTAGCAACCTTGTATATTTCAGCACGAGCCATCTGTACTTCGTGATCAGCTTCTACTTTATATGCTAAATCTGCTAAACCTTTTTCTAGTAACTGTTTTTCTTTCATAGTATTGTTCCTTGTAAGTATTTATCTCTTTGCTACCTTACCGCTAAAGAAATTATCATCAGCATCTAATGCGTTTACAACAGTCCCATCTGATTTTTTCCTGGATTTTTTCTTAGGTATACCGTTCTTATCACGTGGTATTTCGCCATATGCTTGTGCCGGGTTTGCTACTGATGGAACAGCTGAAGCATTTGTAGAGCCTTCTGTTGCTACTTCGCTTATTATCTGTCTTATTCTCATTACGCCTCCTTTGATTCTTTGTAATAAGGATTATTAGGGTCTGCATCACCAGATTCATCTGGCCACCAATCTAATGTAAAACGCTCACCATCGGCAAACATTTCCTTCATTGCAAGAATTCTTTTTTCGTATTCATCTTTTACTGGTTTTGTTCTCCCTGATACAACATCCAAACAAAAGTTTAACGTCACTGCGTTAGCAGTTAAACTTCCGCATCTTGCACCCACTTCATTTTTTAAATGATCAATTAATATTGACCCTGAGCATTTTGCTAGTTCGTCGGATAGGTCTTCGGGAATTTCTAAATCAATATATGAATATACAAAATCGTAATGTGGTGCTGGAGAACTATGTAGGATATATTCATCTCTACACACTACTCGCTTAAAGCCATCTATATTGTGCCATACTGTTTGTTCGTTTGTAAACTCGTTTGGCTCACCGAAATGTTTTTCTAGAAACTGTGAATAAGATACTGCTTCTTTATGATCCCAATTATCATAACTAACACTTTCTTTTGCTTCTCTAAACTCTACAAAACGCATTACTTCTTTTTCTTTCTACCTGCACAATGAGCTTTTTGCGAAAATCCTTTAGGATTAGAACAATTAATACTCTTTTTATATTTATTACTCCATTTTTCTCTTATGAATTCTCTGGCTCTCATTATTTCTTTTTTCCTGATTTCATATTAGCACACCAGTGATACATTTTAGCCTTTTCACCACTAGAAGCTTTTGCACGTTTTCTTAGACTTGTCACGCTTCCGTTGCAACTTGCACCTGAACGCTTTACACGCCCTGGTCTGCTTTTGCCTTTTTTCTTACCATCAGCAAAGTTTTCAAAAAAGTTTTTTATGTATATGGTGTAAGTTTCGTTTGTATCTTCATCAAAATGAGGATCTTTATATCCATGAGCGTCTTGTATATCATAACCTAAACGTTTCAATTGTTTCATCATATATTTCTTTTCTTTATCGCCACCATAGAACTGTAAAAATATATCTGGTTTATCTCTTTTTGCAACATTCTTAGCCATGCTTTTGATGTTTGCCATATTAGTTCCTAATTTGTACCATTGATAAACATCAGTTGATTTAATAAGTGTACTACGTTGTGGGTTTGGAATTAAGTCACCTTCTTCAACAGGTTCTTTCGCAGGTTCTTTCATATACTGCTTAATGTTTTTCGCTGTACGTTCAAACTTATGGTCCTTATGTTTGAAGCCTACACCACCTGCACCTTCCCATTTGCTTATGTTACTGCCAAAGTCATCTATCAATATATTAGGTGTACCGTCTGGTTGTGTTGCATAAGATTGTTTATTTGATGTAATAATAACATTTTTAGGTGGAAAGAAACTTAAATTCTTTTTTACCCATTCGCGTTTGTGTGGTTCTGCTTTTTTATCACCTGCTAATGGAGCACTTAAAATATTGTAACTGCCTTTTACATCTTTAATTAAATTTAGTAAACCTTTTGCGTTCGAAGTCATAGGTAGACTTAACCAAAAATCATCTTTATCTCTAATTGCTTGTAGTGCAGGTTCGATTGACTTGCCTTTTACATCACGCCAACCCTTGCCAATAAGTTTTTGCCACTCACCAAAAAAGTCTGCTAAGACACCGTCCATATCTACATATATTTCGCTTGTTTGTGCAAGCTCTTTTGATTCAGTCATGCCAAGATTAAACAGTACATTTGTTTTAGAACCTTTTACTTTTTTGCTTAGAGTAGGAGGAACACCATTTTTGTCTAATTTGTTACCAAACTTAGCCGCCTGGCGTTTTGTTTCTCCTGGTTTTACATCAACAGTTGTATTTTGCTTTGTAATTTTGCCAACACCTGCCGCTTCTAACTGCATGAGAACATGTTTGAAACTACCTGGCTTTATAGCATTTTTTTCTATATCTTTTAAACTATCAAACTTCATTTCTTTTTACGTCCTCTGAATTGGACTGGACCTGTCATATAAGGTTTTGAGAACCAAAGTTTAAACCAATCTGCATCACCTGGTTTGACACCAAGTTTCTTTTCTTTCTTTTTTAATTGTGCGGCTGTAATGCTAGGATTTTCTTCTAGTTTATACTCACTGTATCCAGAAAATTCATTTATACCTGCTAATTTTTTTAATGTTGCAATATCCATTACATTTCCGCTTTTCTGATATCGTGATCTATTCCTAAATTTTTAAATAAGTTACTTGATGTTTGTACACTTGTCAATGCTTTTTTCATTTTATCTTGATATTCTGGATTATCATCGTACTTCATTAGAAACCTTTTGGCCGCATCTGGTTTGATATAGATTACATTTCCGCTCCAAGCCGCACCAGGCATATAAAAACTTATAAAATGTTCTTTTCCATCTGCACGTGATGCAATGTAATCTAAAACTTTCATTTTGTTAGGATCTTGATTTTTTACACTTGCGTTATCTACTTTATTTTTGCTAAAAATAAGTTCATCTACTTGCTGTTCTCCAACAGCATCAGTACCTAAATATCCTTGTAGTGTATCAAACATTTTCTTTGCAAAAGGTTTTGCACTTTTAGTAACATTTTTTTCAAATGTTTCAAAATCATTTTTGATTGCCGCTTGACGTAATTTTGTAGCACTTGCGCCATCAGCTTCTTCGCTTGATGAATTCCTACTTAATCTTTCTTGCTTAATTGTATCAAAATTAAAAAATCCATGTGGACCTTCATTGCCGTTATACTTTTGTATTAGAGGAGTAAGTTTATTTTCTCCTTCAAGTATTGTTAAATTAGTGTAACCTTCTTTGAATAATTCTGTAGCCGCAAAAAAAATATTTTTTGCAAGTTTTACGTCTATATCTGGAAAACTTTTTTGTGCCCACGCTAATTTTTCTGACGGTGCTAATGGATCATCAGGTAATTTAGCAGGACGATCTGTAAGATATAATCTAGAATCTCCCGGCGCCTGTTTTAATGCTTCAACTAATAAACCATGTCCCACGTGAGCAGGATTTAATCTGCCTAACGCAATACTAATTTCTTTACTAGGAGCTTCGAACAGTTGCCTTAAACGCATTACAATTTCCCTTTATTGAAATAATCAACATCGGTATCCATTATATTTGCTCTTAGTTTTGATCTATCATCTAAACTTAATAAATCTTTTGGGTGCATAGGTAGTTTATATTTTTTACAATAGTCTACTGTTGCTCTTCCAATCATATTATCTAAAATACCAGGTACTTTATCATCTTCTGTACATTTACTACAACTATCTAATGCTGGCAAATATTCTTTACGATAGAATGCAGGATCATTACGCATATGGAAATGCATATCATCGACTACATCGAATGGTAGTTTATCATCTTTACGTATATTAAAATCTTCTGCTTTCATTTACCACTTCCTACAAGACCAGTAACGTGCCTTTGTGCGTGGACCTGGATTATCACAGTTATGCCTTGCACGAAAACTTCTTCTACGTGATGGATTAGACTTTTTAATTTTCATATTTGGATCTCCAAAATTAACTTTCTTAATATTTTTAGTTTTTGGATCTCTGACATATACTTTGAATTTTTTAACATCGCCTCTTGTAGGCTTACCAAGTTTAACTTTTCGTCCTTGATATTCTGCTTCGTCCATTTCGTCGTCTTCATTAAACCACATAGTGCCGTATGCTTCAAAAAATTCGTCACCATCATATGTTTCTTCATCTATGTTTGCATCTTCACCTGTGCTTATTTCAATGTCAAAATCATCATAGCCATTTTCAAACATCATGTCAGCTAATTTGTTAGCATATTCGTCTGCTTCTGATTCGCTTAGTGCTTTTGCTAAAGGTATTTCAACAATAGAAACGTCTTGTTCTGTTTCAAACATATCTACATTTTCAAACACAGAAGTCATTAAACTTTCATTAAGTTTATTCTGCTTGTCCATTATAATTCTTACAAAGTTTTCCATATCTATTCCTTAATTGTTTAACAATATACTAGCTACTGAGCCATCAGTATAAACTAATTTTGCTCGTATGTAAACAAAATTTCCTGTAAAGTTAGCAAACTTATTGGCTGTTTCATTAGATGCTGTGTACGTATGCACTGCAAACCAATCCGAATCAGTAGGTGTGCTTGCTAGTGTTGCTTGAATGGTAATGGTACCTGTTAACCCTGTAAAGTTATACTGTACCGTATGGACACCGTCGGCTCTACTGTAGTATCCGTCACCTTTAAAATTAGATCCTGTGACAGTCTCAGTGGTACTATCTCCGGGATGTGTTTGATTTGATAAAATTATTTCGCTATTACTCGGCATGCATGTATTTATCTTATTTCATTCCTAGTAACATGTTTGACGATTCGCTTGATCGTAGCACCAGACATCATACATAAACTTAAATATCGCTTATCTTTCAACCAAAAATAGAAGCCATCTGTGTATCCACGCTCTACACCTTGAAGTGCAGTTTCTCCTATCTTAATTTTATCTTTATTTGCATTGTAAAAGTCTTTAAATGCTGGATCGCATTTCATACCTAAGAAACATTTATAACGCCATTCTACAGGCTTATCAACTATAACAACATTAGGATGTTCGAGTAAGTATTCTATATCTTCAATGCACTCAGGAGTATGTAATTCACTAAAACCTATTTTCTCGTCAAGTCTTTGTAACCAGGCTTTATCATTTGTGTATATTCCTAAGGTTAATCCTTCAGCCCTTAAAGTATAATCTGTTTTTAGATTTTTTAACTCAGCAAACAAAACACATGCATCAGCAAATTCATCAAATTTGACTGGAGTTTGATATGATCTAGCAGGATGATATAAAGGCATGCCTGCTTCTGCATTGGCTTGTAATGTATCTAGATTCTTTTTAATGTATTTTGAATTTGCGTTGCGAAAAATACTTGCAAGACTAGTT
>MDTG01154485.1_pt1 | contig 10019 bp, 8 predicted proteins | sample 811421 | NCBI WGS metagenome assembly MDTG01 (sample SAMN05326645, study PRJNA326480) | marine metagenome | isolation source: seawater | place: Pacific Ocean: South East | collected 2011 | reverse complement strand
TTTGGCCTTTAGGCGCTCAATGACGGGTATAATCACATCAGTTTCCTGAGAGCCCATTTTTCCGCCTTCGCCTGCATGCGGATTGAGTCCAGTGATCGCAAGACGTGGATCGGCTATGTTAAACTTATCTATTAAAGCCGCGCGAGTAATCGAGATGGTGCGTTCTAACAAAGGTTGGGAAAGCCTATCTGGCACCTGCTCTATGGGGATATGGATCGTTGTAGGCACCACCCGCAGGTGGGGACTTACCAATATCATAACCGCATGCTCGACAGAGCCAAGATGAGCCAGATACTCGGTATGTCCCGGAAAGCCAAATCCAGCGCCATCCTGCAAAGCTTTTTTGTGAATGGGAGCGGTGCAAATTGCAGAAGCATCATTGTTTTGAACATACTCAACCGCCCGTGCGATGATATCAATAACCGAGGCGGCATTGGCCGGGTTTGGATGCCCTGCCTGCACGTCGGATGAAAAGGCGTGCGGCAAAACTGGAAGTCCATTTGTCATTGCTTGGGCTGCAAGGGACGGATGCTTGATCTTGATCGCCGCTTCGGGATTTGGCAAGATATCCGGGTCTCCGATCCAGCAAAATACCATCTCATTGCGGAGACACTGCCATGCTTTTTGCGCCAGCTCGGGGCCAATTCCAGACGGTTCGCCGCAGGTCATAAGTACCGGACTACGGGTCATTTTTCAAAAATCCGCGCGTCCTGACGTAGATTTTCAAGATAGCCCTCTGCATACCCAGCCAAACGTTTATTGCGCAGGCCAAACCGGATTTTCTCAAGATCTTTGGCAGGGTCTTGTGCAAGCGTGTTGCGGCCACAGACCATCACCATAAGCGTTTGATTATCAACGGATAAGAATTCTTTTTCTTGTTGATCGAGGCGCGCAACTAATTTGCGAATATCAGAACCTATTTTTCCTAAAGTGTTGCTGGTGCGGTTCAAAATATGGTCAGGGTGAGCAGCGGCCAAGGCGTAAAGATCATCGCAATGTTTGACATCTTCTTGCAGTCCGGTCAGCGTTGCTTGATCACCTTTGGGAAAGCCATAGGTCAAATAGTCAATGATCGCCTTCTTGCTGCGTTTATCACCGGTTTCTTCGACTGCTCTTAACTGAAACAAGGCAAGCCCGTTTGGAATGGGCAGAGGGTCTGTTACATCACCCGGCGCCAGACCAAAAATAAGCGGTTGTACGACTGCGGGTAGTTTTTCTAAAGCTTGCCATTTGATATGACCACCAGAGGCGCTGGTAGGCGCGACCGAATAGCGCCGCGCTGCATCGGAAAAAGCGTTTGTAGAGGTGATTTTTGACAATTCATCAGCAAGGTCTTGGGTTTTTTGTTCTTGTCCGGGCAGCACTTGCAAAATAATTTCTGACAGCAAAACCCGAATGCCGCCGCCTGAGCCTTCGATATTTGTCGACCGTTCAAGCTGTGCGTCAGAGACTTGGCTTTGGGCTCCAAATTTGGTCTGAACCACTGCTCGCCAGAGCAACCCGGATTTTACAAAATCGCGCAGTGTCGCTTCGCTTATGCCCAGAGCTTTAAGCTGTTTAATAAAACTTGGCAGATCCAGTTTTCCACGGGCAGCAAATTCTTCCATGCCGCTCTTGATTTCGGCATTGGTCAGTTCAATCCCCATGGTTTTGGCCGCGTTCAATTTTAACCGATCGTCAATCAATTGCTCTCTTGCAATTGCGTCTGGATCGCCTGGTACATTCAGCAGCTTTAGAAATAGGCTGCGCTGACGCAGTTCGTAGACAGTAATGGATCTGTCATTAACTTTGATGGCTGTCGAAAATAAGTTTTCCGCAAACGCGGAATTTGCCCAAACAAACAGTGCCACTAGTATCGAGCAGCTCTTCAATAAGGGGTTAATCATGATTTAATCCTAACATCCCTGCAACAAATGCGCAGCTTAGTCTCTTGTTTAGTTTCCATAGCGTTTAAAGGGAAGGCCGCGTCGTAAAGAAAATTAGGAGTGGGTGGCCCCCGCACTAGCCTTCCTCCGCTTGGAAAAGAATACCCAACCCTAGCAAAATAGCCGCTAATGGTGGTGCCCATGCCGCAAGCATAACCGGCAATTGACCATTCTCTGCCAAGATCAGCGCAAAATTTCGCACATAAAACAATCCAAACCCAAGCAAGATGGCCATTAATACGCCTAGCCCCATGCTGCGTTGCCGGCTATGGCCCATGGTAAACGCAGCCCCTATAATTACCATTGCGACCAAGAATAAGGGTCTTGCTATTTCTGTTTGATACCAAACCTCGTGACGCCGTGCAGAAAACCCAGCAGACTTGAGCTGATTTATCATGACGGGCAAGGCCCAAAATGAAACGGTTGAAGGTTTTCCAAAACGGTCTCGGATTTGATCTGTGGTTAGGCTAGACGGCACACGTAGCCACTCATGTTTTTGAGCATTTTCTTCAGCGTTTATTCCCGAAATAAGAGGCCAAACCTTGGTTTTATTGAGCCACCATCCCCCCCCTTGTAAGCTTGCCGATTTGGCTTCGATGCGGCGTCTGGGGCCACCGCTTGAATGATACTCAAACATACTAACTCCATAAAGGACAGAGCCGTCAAAGTTAGCCCGCTCTGCGCGAATAACGGTTTGTCCGTTTTCGTCGCCTTGCCGAAGCCACAAACCTTCTGCACCAATTGAAATGACAGACCGCTTTTGATTTGAGTAGTTGTCCTTCAAATTAAGATAGAGGGCTGATGTGGTTGATACAATTGGATTGAACACAGTAACCAGCATGCCTCCAAGGCAGATGGTCACCAATAACGGTCCGATAAGTGCCTGCATCGAGGATCGCCCAGTATTTCGGCTTATAACCAACTCATTAGACCTGCTCAGTGAAATATACACTGCGGCCGCCGAAATAATCATGATCAGTGGCATCATTTGGTACAAAACTTCGGGGTTGTTGAGGAGGGTTAAAGTAACAACCTGTCGAAACGAAATGATTGATGAGAAACTGCGTAGTTGACCGACCAGATCAATCAGGAACAAAAATAGAAAAAACAAGACAAAGACCCGAATGAAAAATATCGCAAAACGTCTTGCAAAATAGAAATGCAAAGTCATTGGCTCACCTTTTTGCGGAGCGTTAGATTTAAAACACCGAAAGAAAACGAAGCTACCAAAAGTAAACCAAAGGCAAATATAAAACCGATCAGCACGGGAGTATAGTTCAATATCCATAACCCCGCATCCGCGCGCACAGGCCGAGCAACGAAACTTTCAGACATTTTCAACACGACCAAAAGAAAAATTGCAAATAGGATTTGGCGGCCCGATCCAAAGCGGCTAAATCCGCCAAGCATCAAAGCCGCAAATCCTATGAGGGCGGTTGCCAAACCTAAAAGAGGTTGCTTAAAGCGGTCATGGGCTTCTTCAAGTAGAAGCGCCCTACTTCCGCCCGGTTTAGATTTTAGCTGTTCTGCCTGAGCCAGAATTTCGCTTGTTGAAAGCTCTGAAATGCGCCCTTGAAGAACTTGGTTTGGATCAACCAAAGCACTCATATCATAGGATAAATCTAGAAATATTGTTGTTGAGAGTGACTGGGTTTCATAATCGAGAGTTTGGGCCAGTCCGTTTACCATAATCATGGTTGTCTTTTCATCCTCGCGCACGAGGTAGGCTTTTTCTGCGGTGTATGTGGTGGCTGAATCCGGAGCTTGGCGATCCGAGAGAAAGACATCTCTTAATTCGCCCTCTGTTGTGATTTCACGAATGTAAAAAGCCACATCTGATTGCGGGTGTATAAAACTTCCTTCGCGCAGTAGGCGCGCTGAAATACTGGCCGAAACTTCATGTTCGCGCTGGCGAAGTTGGGCAAGGCTTGAGGGTACAAGATAATGGGTAAGCAAAGCAATGAGCAGTAAAACAAAACATCCGAAAACAAAAAATGGTCGTGCCAATCGCCACGGGCTAAACCCAGTGGCCTGCATCACTGTCAGTTCACTTTCGGTGCTAAGGCGGTTGGTGACATATATTGTGGCTGCAAATGCCGATAAAGGCAGCATTAAACGGATTACATTTGGTAGGCTAAGCAGAGAAAACTCTAGAAATACCAGTGCAGAATGACCATTTGTAATCAGTCTATCAAATAAAATTACTGCATGGTTAACCCAATAAATCGCAATTAACACTAGGGAAAAAAACCCGAAGGCAACCAACATTTGGCGCAGTAAGTAGCGGTCGAACCTTGACACAAAAATCCCCAGTGGTCTTTTTCTATTAGATATGGTTTATCTCAAATAATTTCCGGGGAAAACTGAATATTAAAAATAATGGCGGATCGCCGCTAAATCGTCAAAAAGCCAGGGCCAGGAGACCAAAGTACCAATGCCAGAAAATTTTGAATTTTTAGAAACGAATTTAGATAGCATGTCTCAATCAAGTGGACGTGTCGCAGCTATACTAGCCCCAGACGGACGGCTTGATCAGATCACACGCCGCTTAAACAAATTGACCAAAGGTGCTGTTCTGCGTGTCACTCAGGATCCTGACTTTTATAAATGCAAATCGGGGACGGTAATCACCTTGGCCTATCCCACAGGAGTTGAGGCCATAGCAATTGACCTTGTGGTGCTCGATAAACGCGCTGATCGCACTGCTGCCCGCCGCGCTGGCGTTGCTTTGGCCAAGCTACGCGGCGAAGAGACGTTGTTGGTTCTTGCAGGGGCTTTGCGCTTTGGGGACAGTTTTTTTCAAGGCATTACATTGCGCAGCTATCACTTTCTGGTGCACAAATCTAAAAAAGATGAAAAGAGTTTCGGCAAAGTTACTTTTTCCCACAATAAAATGGAAACTTTAAAGCCGCTTTTGGAAACAAGCGTAGCAATCACTGAAGCTGTGTTTTTTACGCGTGATTTAGTGAATGAGCCAGCCAATATTCTAACCACGACCACGTTTGCTGAACGCCTAATGGACCTTGTACCCTTGGGGCTCGAGGTTGAGGTGCTGGACGAAGCACAACTGGCCGATCTGGGTATGCGGGCGCTTTTGGGTGTAGGGCAGGGCTCTGCCAGCCCATCGAAAGTGGTTGTGATGCATTGGAATGGTGGTGCGCCTGATCAGCAGCCCTTCGCGCTGGTTGGCAAAGGGGTGGTCTTTGATACCGGCGGCATATCACTTAAACCCGGTGCGGGCATGCAGGATATGACAATGGATATGGGCGGCGCTGCTGTTGTGGCTGGAACAATGATGGCCCTGGCCAGCCGCAAAGCAAAAGCAAATGTGGTTGGATTGGTTGGATTGGTTGAAAACATGCCTTCTGGCACGGCGATCCGGCCCGGTGATGTGATCACCTCAATGAAAGGTGATACCATCGAAGTGCTGAACACAGATGCAGAAGGACGTTTGGTTCTGTGCGATGTGATGTGGTACGCACAAGAGCGCTTTAATCCGGTTGCGATGATTGATTTAGCCACGTTGACCGGGGCAATCATTGTCGGTCTTGGGCATGAAAATGCTGGCGTTTTTTCCAATGATGACGTGCTGTGCGATGCACTTCTAGGTGCAGCCAAGTCCGAAAACGAAGGCGCTTGGCGCATGCCTTTGAGCGAGCCATACAACAAGCTTCTCAAATCAAGAATTGCGGATATGGCCAATATTGGCGGCCGGCCGGCCGGATCCATCACTGCCGCACAGTTTTTGCAAAGGTTTGTCAAAGACAGCACGCCTTGGGCGCACATAGACATTGCTGGTGTTGCGCACATTAAATCCGACAGTGACCATGCTCCGGCGGGTGCAACCGGATGGGGTGTGATGACGCTGAACCGATTGATTAGCGATTTATTTGAAAACACTTAAACCAATGGGAGCAGCCTATTTTTATCATTTGACCCGCCAGCCCTTAGAGGTGGCTTTGCCTGCGCTGCTTGAAAAGGCCTCTGGGGCCAGTTGGCGGGTTGAGGTCCGGGGCACCAGCTTGGAGCGGATGCAATGGTTAGATGAAAAGCTTTGGCTGGGGCCAGATGATGGGTTTTTGGCGCATGGATTGGCTGGCAGCGATAAAGATGCGCATCAGCCGATTTTGCTCACCACAAATGCCGAAGCTGGGTTTGAGTGTATCATGTCCATAGATGGGGCTATGGTTAACGCTCAAGAGGTGAACGATAGCCAAAGAGTGTGTATATTGTTCGACGGGCTAGATCAAACCGCGATGCAGAAGGCGCGTGGTCAGTGGAAAACATTGACCGAAGCAGGCTGCTCAGCCCAATACTGGTCCGAAGAAAGCGGCCGGTGGCAAAAAATGGCAGATAGTCAATCCTCTGACAGCTAGCGCTTTAGGATCATTCGCTTTTGGCTGATCTCTATGGTCGAATATAGGTTTAAATAACTCATGCCGAGCAATGATTGCTTCATTTCGCCACTATTCACGGATGCGCTGACATTGCGGTCAATATAGGGTCCTAGCGTCATTTCCCCAAGCCGCACAGGCGCTGTAGAGACCGGGCCGTTTGCAGTCATTGCAGTGTTCCAGAATTGTAAGTTTTCTAGCTTAAAGCCCAATGCTTTTGCGTCCTTCTGGGTCAAAACAACACGGCTAGCACCTGTGTCGACCAAAAATGAAAGGGTCTGGTCATTGACTTTGATCTTGACCCGATAATGACCATCATCGCCTTGTGAAATCACTACATGACCTTCTTGGGTAGTAAAGCTTGATGTGCTGCTCTGACCGGATCGAATATCCTGCCATATTCCCACTGCGGCAACCAGAGCTGCAAAAATCACCAACCAGATACCGCCCTGAAAGGCGGCTTTCTTAAAAGCCCCACGTCGGGTCATCAGTACCGAGCCAAGCAAGACAGCCGCAAGCAAGCCTAAGTAAACCAAGCGTGCAAAATCTATATCTTGCGACATTTACTGACGCGCCGCAGAGAGCAGTTCAAAAGCAGAAATTCCTTCCATCACGAACTGCACTGCCAAGGCGGCCAAAAGCATGCCGAGTATCCGCGTAATGACATTGATGCCAATTTTACCAAGTAATTGCTCTAGTAGCGTTCCGATCGAAAACATCACATAGACCAATATCAGAACGGCAGCTACAACAGCTGTGACCTCACCGATACCAAGCCACCCGGGATGGTTGTCGGTGATCAAGATAACCGACGTTATGGCGCCGGGCCCGGCAATTAATGGAATGGCCAAGGGAAAAACGGATGGGTCGTCGGCCACATCATCATCACTTTGATCTTCACGGCGTTTGGTGCGGCGATTAAAGAGCATCTCAAGCGCGGTTAAAAATAGCAAAACCCCGCCTGCAATTCGAAACGCGGGCATGGATATACCTACAAATGACAAAACCGACTCTCCGAATACGGCAAATAGAAAAAGCACTGCACCGCCCACACCTACGGCCCGTAGCGCAATGCTGCGGCGCTTTTTTTGCGACATGCCTTGAGTGATCGCAATAAATAAAGGCGCAAGACCAATAGGGTCAATAATGACAAAAAGCGTCACAAACGCGGTGATCAAAAAAGCGGTATCTATCAGCGTCAAAAAAAATTTCCTTTCGGGTCGATCCTTATTCTGCCCCACTTGGGCGGTCAAGACTAGGGCCGTCATACGATTGGCGTGTTGCCTTAGGGCTTGTTTAGAGGATCAAGATGATCTGGGTGGTCACATCCGTGGCTTCTTCGCCAAGCCTTGTGCTGAGGGGAATCCAGTGGTGTGCGAAGCTTCCACAATTTGCGGAGGTTCCATATTGCAAGCCCTAAGACCCCAATTAATAAATATCCTATCAGTCCCAAAGACGATATAAATTCATACATAACGTAATTCCTTTTTTGTTATTGATGGTACAAAATGGTCAAGAAATAGGATTGGCAATAGTCACTTTAGGTAAGAAATTTAGTTGCAATTTGCAGGTTTTATATGGGGGTTGCCCCCGCCATTGCAATCATGGACGCCGATTGGCCGTGGCGATAATCCCTAAAGTTTGATTTTAGGGGCTGGCCTTTTCAAGTTTATCTTGAGCGGCCATCCAAAGATTTTCTGCCCGCTCTAAGGCATCCATGACTTCCGCATATTTGCTGTTCCAAGTTGCAAGCTCGCCGATGCGCGCATCTTCATAAAGTGCGGGATCAGCCAGTTTTTCCGCAAGTTTATCGCGCATGGCATTGAGCTTTTCCAACCTGGCCTCGCATTTGCGCACCTCAGATCTAAGCGCCAAGATCTCATCGCGGCTGGCGCGTCTAGGCTTTGGCTTTGACGGCGATTTCTGAGTAGTTGGCTTTTCAGTGCTAAGCAAATCCTTGCGGTAGGTTTCAAGGTCTTCTTCGTAGGGTGTTACTTTGCCATCTTTCACCAACCAAAGCCGGTCTGCTACAAGCGATAATAAATGCATATCGTGGCTGATGAGGATCACAGCCCCCGAATAGGCGGTCAAAGCCTCAACCAGACCTTCGCGGCTTTCTATATCAAGGTGATTGGTCGGCTCGTCCAAGATAAGCATATGCGGCGCATCCAGCGTTGCTAATAGCAGCGAAAGGCGTGCCTTTTGCCCCCCTGACAGCCGCCCAACAAGCGTTTCGGTTTGCTCGGCGCCAATGCCGAAACCACCCAATATGGCCCGAAGTTGGGCGGGGGTTTTTGCCGGTCTTAACCGCCTGATATGGTCAAGCGGAGTTTCGTCGATGTGCAGCTCATCTACCTGATGCTGAGCAAAATATCCAATCCGCAACTTGGATGACCGCACAACGCGGCCAGCCATGGGGGTCAGGCGGTCGGATATGAGTTTGGCCAAGGTTGACTTGCCCTCGCCGTTCTGACCCAAAAGCGCGATACGGTCGTCTTGATCAATGCGCAGGTCAAGCTTTGATAGAACGGCAGTGCCGTCATAGCCTACGATGCCGTCCTCGACCCTTAAAATAGGTGGGGAAAGCTCTTCTGGTTCCGGAAAGCTAAAGCGGCGCAAGGCGGCCTCTTGCGGGCGAGTGATAGGTTCAAGCCGCGCAATCGCTTTCAGTCTTGATTGCGCCTGCCGGGCTTTGTCGGCCTTATAGCGGAAGCGATCCACATAGGATTGCAGATGGGCGCGGCGCGAGGCTTGTTTTTTGGCTTCGGCTTCTGCGGTTGCCAGCCGTGCCGCGCGGGTTTTTGCAAAAGTATCATAAGCGCCATTATAAAAAGTGAGCTTTCTGTCCTCAAGATGTAGGATCGAGCCAACAGAGCGATTAAGCAGACCGCGGTCATGGCTAATAATCATGACCGTATGGGGGTATTTTGCCAAATAGCTTTCAAGCCAAATTGCGCCCTCAAGATCAAGATAGTTGGTTGGCTCATCAAGTAACAAAAGATCAGGCTGTGCAAAAAGTACACCGGCCAGCGCAACGCGCATTCGCCAACCGCCAGAAAACGCACTGCACGGCAACGCCTGTTTTTCGCTGTCAAAGCCAAGCCCTTTTAAAATTGATGCCGCGCGCGCTTCGGCTGACCATGCATCAATATCACTTAAGCGGGTTTGAATATCGGCAATCCGGATTGGATCGGTGGCCGTTTCTGCCTCGGCCAGCAGGCTAGCACGCTCACTATGAGCTGCCAGCACCGTGTCAATCAGCGAGACATCATTGCTTGGTACCTCTTGGGCGACGCCGCCAATTTGCGCCCGAGAAGGCAGAGAAAGGCTGCCTCCCTCAAGGGCCAACTCTGTTCGGATCAATCGGAACAAAGTTGTTTTGCCTGTCCCGTTACGGCCGACAAGACCGACTTTGTGGCCATCAGGAATGGTTGCACTGGCGCCATCAAAAAGGGGCCGGCCCTCTACGGAATAGCTGATATTTGATATTTTTAACATGGCGCAGGCCATAGCAGGTCGCAATGGGTTCTACCATCGGGAATCAACAGGCTTCTTTGAAACGCATTGCAAGACTTTTGGACACCTTAAACTAAGAAAAGGCCAGTTTTAGCGCTGGGCATTGCGGCAAACCGGACGCGTGACCCACCATGATCCAAATAACGCAGATCAGACTTTTCAATTGGATGGTTGCATGGTAGGG
>MDTG01122927.1_pt1 | contig 10019 bp, 6 predicted proteins | sample 811421 | NCBI WGS metagenome assembly MDTG01 (sample SAMN05326645, study PRJNA326480) | marine metagenome | isolation source: seawater | place: Pacific Ocean: South East | collected 2011 | reverse complement strand
AGATTTGGACATTAAAACAAGCAATGAGTTTGATTGAAAAATCACAGGAGACATTGGATCTAATAGAAAGGGGTGAAATGTCCCCTCTTTCAAATACTATGTATATTTAAATAATTTAACCTATCAATTAGATTCAATTTCATCATATTTTCATCAACTAATCCCACATCATTGACTCACCCATATCAATGTTACGAGATTGACATTTAGGACATTTAAAAGAATTCATTTTTTATCCTTCTTTTCAGATAATTCTTTAGTAATTATAAGAATTGGTTTCTTGAAATCTTTTTTAATATCATCCCATTGATAATATGGCCCAATATGAATATTGGTAACTGACTCAGGCAAGCCTTTTTCAATCCATTCTTTTTTAGTGATTTTTCTTAAAGACATGTTCTCTCCTTTAGCTAATTGTTTAATGTCCCAGCAATTAGAGTATCTAAATTAGGACAAAAAATTTATATCACTAAACATGATAAAGGTTAAGAAGGATCTTATTGAATTCTTAAAAAAAAATGTCTTAAAATTCATGGCTGCATAACGTTTCTTAATGTTATATATTGAATATAAATTAAATGATTAGTCTTAAAAGAAATAAAAAAACTGGCGAACTTGTGGAAGCTACTGGAGTTACTAGTCAGAAATGGAGAATTTATCAACCTCATCAAAATAAAGACTTTACGTTAAGTCGCAGCAGGTTTGATAGTTATATGTCCTGCAAAAGATGTTTTTATCTTAAAACAAATAGAGGCTTAATGGAGCCCTCTACTCCAGGATGGACACTTAACACCTTAACAGACACGCTTCTAAAAAAAGAATTTGATTTATGCAGATCTCAAAAAAAACCTCATCGAATAATGCTAGAAAATAACTTAAGTCATTTAATTCCATTTGATCATGAGGATATTGATAAATGGAGAAATTCTCTTAGCGGTGGGATTAAGCATAGATTTAAAGATACAAATATTATTCTTCAGGGAGGCATTGATGATGTTTGGCTTAATACTAAAACTGATGAACTTGTTGTAGCTGATTATAAATCCCAACAAAAAAATGAACAAGTAACGCAAGATAATTATTTTAGAGGTGCATATAAAGAAGGATATAAAAGACAATTAGATTTTTATGGGTATCTATTAAATCTTATGGGCTATAAAGTTTCAAAAGATGCATATCTATATATTTGTAATGCCAAAGAAGTTGATGAGGGTTTTAATGGAAAAATGTTATTTGACGAAACTCTGATTCACTATGAAATTAAGACTGATTATTTAGAAAACGATATTCAAGAAATGATTGATATCATGAATTCAAAAAATGTACCTGATGGAAACTATAGTTGTGAAAACTGCGCCTATGCAAGGCAAAGATCTGTTTATGATAGTCTATGAAAAATAAAAATACTTTCATAGATCTTTTTGCAGGTTGTGGTGGACTATCATTAGGCCTAGAGCAAGCAGGATTCCATCCAGTCTATGTAAATGAATTAAATAAAGATGCTCTTGAAACTTATCTTATAAACAGAGATGAATACCCTCTTTTGAGAGATTCAAGATTTCATTCAAAAGATATTTATGAGTTAACAAAAAAAAATAAACTAAATGAATTGTCAATTAATTTAAAAAAAGAATTTAATCTAAAAAAAGGAGATGTTTCATTAGTTGTTGGAGGCCCACCCTGTCAGGGTTTCTCTGGGATTGGTCATAGAAGAAATTATTTTGTTGAAAAAGAAAAAATACCTTCCAATTTTTTATATAGAGAAATGGTAAAAGTAATTAAACATATTGAGCCAAAAGGTTTTATTTTTGAAAATGTTAGGGGTCTTTTAAATTCTAAATGGACTAAAGATGGAGTAAAGGGAGAAATATTTGAAGATGTAAAAAAGGAATTTTCTACATTAAAAAATTACACTTATGATTTCTCACTTATACAATGCAAAGACTATGGGGTTCCTCAAAATAGACCAAGAATAATATTGGTTGGTTTAAGAAAAGATATTAAATTTATTCCTGATAAAAATAAAATTGCCAGTGGCCTGATACCTGACAAAACAAAGGATTATCCTGATCCATATGATTTGTTGAGTGACTTAATAGATGAAAAATACTTAACAAATCTAATAACTAACACTTACCAACATGAGGCAAAAAATATCATTCAAAAAAATTTAAGAAGAAAAAAAAATAAAAATTCTTTATTTGAAAAAGGAGATAAACTGAATGATCAAGAATATAGTAAACATTCTCAAAATATTATTAAAAAATTCAAGTACATGATTGATAATAAAGGTAAAATACCTACTAAAATGAAAACTAAAAAATTTTCTCAAAGAGTAATTCCAAAAATATGGGATGAAAAAGGACCAAATATAACAGCCACCTCTCTTCCAGATGATTATGTTCATTTTTCTCAACCAAGGTCATTTACCGTTAGGGAATGGGCTAGAATACAAATGTTTCCAGATTGGTATATTTTTACTGGCAAAAGAACTACTGGAGGAACTAGAAGAGCTGGAAATCCGCATTTAAATGAATGGGAAAGAGATGTTCCAAAGTATACTCAAATTGGTAATGCAGTACCTGTTGAGCTAGGTAATCGGTTAGGTAAGCATTTATTAAAGATAATTAATTTATAGATCAACTTTTTCTATTATAGGAATTAATTTACTAATATTTGAAGGTAGAATTTTAAATAAAGGACCTTTTTCAATTCTTGAATTTTTCTTAACAGATATTAAGTGATCCATTGTAACGATACCTGAAGAAATTAAATTCATAAATATATTAATTCTAGGATTAGCAGTATGTATGTAACTTTTATATCTAAAATATTGTTTTTCACCTTCATTTTTTTTTTCAGCTTCAATCCAAAAAGTTTCCCTATGTTTTTCTAGCAGTCTGTTTTCAAGTTTATTAAATTCCCATATTGCAAAATCTCTAGGTTTATTTTTTATGTTTGATGTTTCAATTAATAATTCTTTTTTGAAATCAACTCGAAAATACAAACCAATAGAGTTAATTCTCTTAGCAGAAATTGTATGTCTTAAAACTTTATGATTGTTTTGTAGATACCCAAAGTGATCTGCAATTTCAGTTATTTTATTAATTTTACTCATTTGATGATTATAATTAGGCACTTGTGCAAACAGGTTGGCTCTTGTTTTGTTATTATGTTTTGCCTTTAATTCTATTCCTTTGTAGTCAGGGGATTTGCTGGAGTTAGTTTTAATTCCTAACATTTTTTCTAAAAGTACCCCTACTTCCTTGTCCCCTCTATTAGCTTCTATAAATCCCATTGAGGAAATAGAATAAAGTTTTTCTTTAAGTTCTTTCGCTACAGAAGAAATAATGTTTATATTTTTAATGAATTGATAAATCTTATTATTTTCATTAGCTTCATTTGATATTTTACTTAACGAATATCTAGATATATTAATTATAAATAATTCATTACTTTCAACTATTAACAATAGGTACTCATCAGGTGAAATTATTTTCTTAATATTGTAAATCCAAATTCTTGGATCTCCCATTTTTGTTAGTGGTCTATAAAGTGAGGTTTTTGTTTCAATAATACTAGTCTCAAGTAAAATATTTGTTTTTTTTATAATTTTATTATTTTCACCCTGTTCTTGTAATAAATAATTATGAAAATTTTGGTCTATAAAATATTTTCTTAAAGAGTATATCGCGTCTATTATTGATTTTTCGATGGCATTTTTTGTTGGTTTTAATAACGCATAACTAATTACATTTTTTTCCAAATATTCAATTGATTCTTCAAAATTACTTTTTTTATCAAGCATTATTATTTATAAAAAAAGTATTCATAAAAATTTTTATTAACTAAAATATCCAATTTCTTTGTTTTCAATAGTGCCTGTAAGCATAGCTCTATCAAGATAACTGTTAAAAGCCTCGCATGATGTTTCAGGAACTAATCCGCAGTTATGACAAGATGCTAAATTTAAAGAACCTGGTCCTTGACCCCCACGATCAGAAACTTCCATACATACTGGATCTACAGAACACCACATAGAAGTTTCAATTGCCTTCTCTAAAACTTTTTCAAGAAACTTTGGATTGCCCATTCTAACTAATCCGCCCATAGTACCTTCGCTATCTCCGGCTGAGGTATATATTAATACAGCAGCCATAGGATTATTAGTATCATTAGAACAATAAATTCTTTCTTGAAGCGAAGCAGCGCCATACCCACATTCAAAAATTAATGTGTTAATCATTAAGTGAGAAAAAGTGTGTAATAACATATATCTAGAGTTTGCTTTTAGAGGGTCTATTGTAATACTTCGATTATAATTCAAAAATCTTTCAATTCTTGATTTGATATGACTATTGTTTTCAAATCTTTGAACTAATTCTTCTTTAAAATTGAAAAAAATTCCCTCGCCACTCACTTGTATAGCGGGTAGCCAAGAATTATTATAATCAGGTTGTTCTCTCCATAAATTTTCTTTTAATTGTCTTCTGGTTAGATCAGTATCAGTATTTAATCTAGTAAATCCATATAATACCTTTGTTTCTGAAAGTTTTTTTACAAGAGTAATTTTTTCAAAGTTATTTTTTACAATATCTGCGTAAAGGTTAATATCAGGTATATCAGTTATAATTTCCTTGTAGTCATATTTTTTATTAAAAAGCTCATGCTCAGGTCTACGAAATTCAATTTCATTTTTTTCTTCATCATTACTTTCTTTTTCTTGATTTCTTTTGTAATAAACATCTATTGCTCTATTAATGTCTTCATCAGAAAAATTTTGATATAATTTTTTTAATCGTGAACTTTTTCTAAATAAATTTATGTCAATTTCTTCCCCAAGATCATTCTTTGCATCAATAAGTGTGACTGTAGGCAACTCATTAAAATAATCTAAAATAGTTGATAAAACATCGTTCAATTCAAATGGTACATATATAGATGTCTCTATTTTCGAAAAATATATATTTGAAGATGATCTCAAAGAACCAATAATATGATTATCACAATCACTAACCTGATCTTCCCCATTCCAAATATTTTTTCCACTGCATAAAAAATCATTTTCACTACTATCAAGATTTTCACTTAAAACAGTTTCATATTTTTTTGATTGTTGATTTTTTTTTCCAGATAAAATTCCAACTAAAGATCTGTCACTAGTATTACAACTCTCACATTTTACTGTCATTCCCAGTAAACCTTGTCTGCCTTTAGAAACTAATCTTAAGTTATTTCCATCACATTGTGGATTTGATGATCTGTGTACCCATTCATTCCATGGAAAATCTTGAATATGCCCTGCATCACATACTACAACAATTGGAACTTGAATCATTGAAACATTAAAATTACTATTTGAATTCCTTCTTTTGGACGTACATTCTGAGCATATAACCATACCAGGTTTACTAGAGCTTACTTTTTTTAATTTTCTGCAATAGTTGCAAAAATGCCATCTTGGAAAACGTAAAAAAGGAATTTTTAAATATGTATTTTTATCCTGATTAGAAAAATTACTTATTGGAGTTCTGTAATCTGGAGGATATCTAAAATGATTAACATCTAATTGTTTTTCTAATCTCCACTCATTAAATTTATATTCATGCACACCCTCAGTAAGAGAGCCATTTGGTTTTTTATACCAATGATCTAAACCTGCTGTTATTATTCCCTCTCCATCTTTTGATACATATAAAGCCCCAACTCCAAAAGGAGTTATGAGTTGTCCTCTTCTAATTGGAGTATCACCCATTATCTTCAGCCTCTCTATGACTCATATATTGTGTAGTGATATTTGCTATGCATTCTTTATCAATATTTCTCATTGTATTTGGTGTCTCCCAAGAATAATTATCAAATTCTTTATCAATATAAGAGCCTGCTTGGTGCATTAAACCTTCACTGGTTTCACCAAATTCTTTTTTATAACTATCATGTTCCCAAATTTTCCATTCATTACAGATTTTATCAAAAATTTTTTGAAAATTTTTCTGCTCATTCTCATCTATATTTTCTATTCTAGTTTTTAAAATTTCATAAAATTGATTAATCAAATTCTCTGGAAAAGGCGTAGGGTTATTTGTTATATTTTTATTTCCAAATGATCTAACATAAGCAACTAAGATTCCATGCAAGGCTCTAGTTAATACAGGTGAAGCAAAAGGAGTAACACTCATTGGTTCAACTTGAGCATATAGCTTTTGATGATAGGATTTAAATTTCTCAAAATGAGATTTGTCTCTTGGTCTCATGTATCCATAAAGTGTGCAAACTATACCGGGTCTTTCTTGCCAATTTCTACCAATCCTTCCTGATACCTGAATGTATGAAGAGGTAGTTTTTGGTTGACCTAAAATTGTCAACAAAGAAAGTCTATCAATATCAATTCCCACTTCAATAATGTTTGATGCTAAACAAATATCAATAGGATAATTCTTTTTATCAGGATCGACAGAAATTTCTAACTTATCTATTGAACTAGGTATCTTTTCACTACTTATACGACTAGTTAATTCAAGAACATTATTTATTGTTCTCATATCTTTATAATCATCACCATATCTTTTTCTCAAATCTTTTATTCTTTCTTTTATGTCTACCTGTATTAGAGTTGTTGTATTTCCCAACTCTCTTAAACTACCAAAAAAATTCATAAGTGTGTACCAAGGATCTTGATCTTCTTTTTTTAATTTAGTAACTGAATATAAAAGTCTAGAATAAATTCTTACTTGAGCTGTTTGTTGTGATTTGTAATTTGGCGTAAGAAGACCAATATACTTTTTTGGGTTTTTAAACTCGTCAGAATTTTCTTCTTTTTTATATATAGCAAAAAAATTATCAGCTATATCTAAACCAAGGGGTGGAAATAGTCGTACATTATTTCTGTTATATAAATCTTTTACTTGCCTTTCATAGCTTCTGATAGTTGCTGTTGAACATATAATTTTTGGTTTTGTATTTTTATTAAATCTTTTTTCAGTACATAATTCTTCAACAATTACCTCATATAATCCACACATAGATCCTAAAGGTCCAGTAATTAAATGTAATTCATCTTGTAGTATTAGTGAAGGTGGGGAATTAATTCTTTCACCGTCTTCATTTAATCCAAATAATAATTTTGATTTAGGTTCCCATGTTAATTGTGCAAATTTATCAACAGTACCAATAACAATTGTAGGTCTATAGTCATAGAGATCTTGATCCACGACATAAATAGGTAAATTTGAATTAAATGTACATTCACGATTTCCACATCTAAATACAACACGCTCATCTTTCGATCTTAAACCTATAATTTTTGGAGCATTTCTTTTATGAAAATTAAATTTTTTTTCTTTATTTGATACTTGTCCTATTTCTGCAGAGCACCATGGGCACTTTGTAATTAAAAAATTATAAACAGCTTTTTTCGAATTTCCAGTCATAAGCCATTTATAATAGTTTATTGCACCTGGGTTAGTATCTGTACCATTATTTCTATTTGGTGTTGAGGCTTGACCTAGCCACACACCTATAGAAAACCTTTTTTCACCTAAGAAACCCACTTCTCTTTCTCTGATTTTTTCCATTGCACATATAAGGCTGGCAGCTCTTGTAAATTGTTGTGCAGTTAAGAGTCTTAACGTGTAACGCATTATTACTTGAACGCCATCATTTTCTGGATCTGACAATCTTCTATAAAAAGAAGTAAATGCAGATAAGGCAAGATAGGCCTCAGTTTTGCCTCCACCAGTAGGAAAGAAGATTAATTCAACGTCTTCTCTAGAATTATCTTCCTCATCAACAGAAGATTTAAGGCTACATAGAAGAAAAGCTATCTGAAATGGTCTCCAATTACCCTTTCTTTTACTTACTGCATTTAAATCAGGCTCTATGTATTCATCTGGAAAAAATACTGTATGTTTCTCATCATCCCAATAAGCTTGACGTTTTGGGATTGAGGAACGTAGTTGTTGAGTTAAGATAGCTTCATTTGTTAATTGAAACGCTTTTAATGCTTTTTTATCATTTTTGATAAATGATATTCCTTGCATCATCCTTTCAAGGGCTATTTCACATTTATTAATATTTTCTTTTGCAGCATCTTGGTATTCATCACCAAGTAACTCAATTTCTTTTTTTCTATCAGCAATCCACTTCTCGTATGATTGAGTAATATTTGTAAGTAATAATTCCCAATTATCATCTGTTAATCCTGCTAGCACTTTCATTGGTGTTTTTAATTCTTTTTGATTATCTACTTTAATATCAGGTGTAATATTTGGAGAGTCAAAAATAGGTAAACAGGTAGCCTCAATACACGAAGATGTTTCATGTGCTCTTGGCCAATTTGCTGCGCATCCATGCCCAATAGCAAAGGTTTGATTGTTTCTATAAATTAAATCTAAAACTTTTTCTTCTTTGTCAATAAGTTGTTTTTCAAAATCACTTTTGGGATATGGATAAAAATTACTTTTATCTTCATTATTTGAACTTATAATTTTAACTTTAAAACCAGATTGAAAAAGACATTGCTCATTAATTGCATTATCATTATCCGTTTTGTTAATAATTGTTGCGGTAATAAGTCTATATTGACCCATTGGTCTAATAAGAATTTTTATATCTAAAGATAGTTTTTCTGAACTAATGAAAGATGCTGAAATTTTACAATAATTTCTATCATCGATCTTATTTATTTCACTTGCATCAAACTCATATTTAAAAAAAAGATCTTCTCTTACATACCAAGATTTTGATGGATCTTTTTTTTCATCAACATAAATATTTTTTTTTGTATATATTCCACATGGCTGATCTGGATTTTCAATAATAACTTTATCACCTTCATCTAATTTACAAAAAAAACTTATACCTAGGCAGCTTTGGTATCTAGTATTTGCCCCTGATAAATCAAATTCAATATCTGATCCTTCTCCTAAAGAACTTTTTCTTGATTGTATTTTATTTAAATCTTTAATTGCTTGAGCGGATATGGTGTTTTGATTATCATCTTCATTCGGTATGGAAAAATTATCAATCTGATCTGTATCTTTTATTTCTTTATCAATATTTTCATTATGATTAGTTGGATATAGTACTCCGCAACCATATTTATTAAGCGGTGTTTCTGCAGTTATTATTTCCTGCTTATTAATAATATCATAATGTGGATTTGAAATATTTTTAACATCTTCACTTGAGAATTGTATTTCTTTTGAAGTATCTATACCTTTACCATCAGGCTCCAAAATAACTTCTGGCCCGAACACCTCACTAACTAGTGATTTCAATATATAATCTCTAGATTGACTAAAATCGTTCATTTATGCAATATCAATTTTATTTCTAATACCTTTGTGAAATAACAATATTAGCTTGTCAACACATCTGGTAATTCCTGTGAATAATAGAGACCGGTCCTGATGGTCATCTAATTTATTAATATCTGTTATTATAACTACTTTTTGTTCAAGTCCTTTAAATTTTCTAATAGATGTTTTTATAGAGTCAATTCTTGATAATAGTTCTAATTTGTGAGTTTTGATAAAGTTAATATCTTTTAACTCATTTAAGCAAGATGTTTCATTGGTCATCATAGTTAAGAAAACTATATCACTAGATTTATATTCCTGTTTTAATAGATCTTTGATAACTTCCTCTAGATTTTTAAGTTGTTCTAGATTGTTACCATAGGGAATGATTTTAGGTCTAGATATTTTTTTCTCTCTTAAATATCTTGCCTCATAAGGATCTTTTCCAAATTTACAAAAACGATTAGCTATATCAATTATATCAGGTGAATTACGACAATTTTCAATAAGAGGAAGATTTGCCGGTCTATACATTTCTATAAACTCATTAAATTCTTTTTTATCCTCAAAGTTTTGAATATTTTGAAAGAAAAAATCCCCAAAGATATAAAAATCACTTCCATCTATTCCTCTTTGTAAAAATTTATCTAAAATTGAAACATACATATCATTCATTATTATATCTTGTGCTTCATCAATTATTAAGCAGTCAATTGGATT
>MDTG01348537.1_pt1 | contig 10020 bp, 12 predicted proteins | sample 811421 | NCBI WGS metagenome assembly MDTG01 (sample SAMN05326645, study PRJNA326480) | marine metagenome | isolation source: seawater | place: Pacific Ocean: South East | collected 2011 | reverse complement strand
ATCACTTACACTAAAAAATCTAGGAGGATTTATGGAAATTGAAGCAGCAAAAGTTATCGGAGCCGGTTTAGCCGTTATTGGGGTTATCGGATCTGGAATAGGAATTGGAAACATCTTCTCTTCATTTATTGAAGCAGTTGGTAGAAATCCGGCAGCACGAAGTGAAGTATTCACTATGACAATGTTAGGTTTTGCTCTCGTAGAAGCAATAGCCCTATTTGCACTTGTTATTGCTCTAGTTATTCTATTTGGTTAATTCAGTAATAATATGCCTCAATTAAATCCTGAATTTTTTGTTTCTCAGCTTTTTTGGCTAGCACTTACATTTTCATTTCTTTTCATTTTTTTATGGCGAATATCTTTACCAAGAATTGGTAATGTGCTTGAAAAAAGAGAAAGAAAAATAAGTGAAGATTTAGCTGCTGCCAAAGAACTGCAGATCGAAGCTGAAAAGATACAAGAGACAATTGAAAGTCAAATTAAACAAGCAAAAGCCGATTCCGCAGATATGATTAAATCATCGTCATTGTCTCTTCTTGAAAAAGCACAAGTCGAGTTAAGTAAACTCGATAAAGAACTTGATGCAAAGATTGAACAATCGGCTCAAACCATTGAAAAGAATAAAAATGATTCAGTTTTACAAATTCAGAGTCAAATCAATGAAATTACAAAGCTTATTTTATCTAAAGTTTCTTCATTTCAAGTTTCTGAAGATGAAATAAAAAGTGCTGTTAATAACTCTAAAAGGTCAATCAATTAATGTTTTCTGATCCTCAGTTTTGGGTAGCAGTAGCTTTTGTTGCATTTATAGCGGCAATCTTCAATCCTGTTCGTAAAATACTAACAGTAAATTTAGATAATCAAATTAAAGATATTAAAGATAAAATTGATGAAGCAGAAAATTTAAAAAATGAAACACAAGTAACACTGAGTGAAGTAAAAAAACGTCAAAATGACGTTCAAATTGAAATTCAGGATATTCAAAAAGAAGCTGAGAAAAAAATTAAACAATTGGAAGAAATTGCAGAGTCTAAACTTCAAGATCAAATAGCAAAAAGACAAGTTTTGGCAGAAGCTAAAATTGATCAGATAACACGTGATGCAAATAACCTTATACAATCACATATTTCTTCAACAGCAATTTCAGCCACAATTTCTATTCTCGAACAAAAACTTAATAACGCTGAGCAACAAAAACTTATTGATAAATCTATTAAAGAGCTAGGCTCTGAATTAAAAAATTAATCTAATAGATCCCTTTTTCGATTATCAAGCATAAATCCAATAACTAGTTGGGTTGTTTCATTATTTTTTGTAACAATTTGAATACGATCTTTAATATCTGTTTCAATTAATTTTTTCGTTAAAGCGTCTCTATTCATAGAGAAAGACAAAGAAAAATATTGAGTTTCAATTACATCATTGTTTGTGTCTAAAAGAGAAACATATATTGGTAACGAGAGATTAGGTTTTTCTGAATTACTCATTGGTTTAGCTACGATTAAAATATTAAGTGGAATAACAGCTACATCTTTCAAATACTGACATTTATTATTAATAGCAAAATTATTAAATTCAGCTTTTATTGTAACTTCATCTAATGAAATGGCATTGTCAATATAAACTCTATCTTCGGATGAAAAAAATACACTTGGACAGTTGAAGTCTTTAGATGTTGCCTTATTTTTTAATAGAGAACTGCAGCCTAAAAGAGGTAAAAATACCAGAAATAAGAATATTTGTTTCATCAATATAGTGTTTATTATTATATGAGTATGTTTATAAAGTATGTGTAGAAAAAAAGTAAATGAATAATAAACTAGATATATACTTAGCTGGACCAAGAGGTTTTTGTGCTGGCGTTGAAAGAGCCATCTTAATGGTTCAAGAAGCCATTAAAAAATATGGAGCACCAGTATACGTTAGACATGAAATAGTACATAACAAATATGTTGTAGATAACTTAAAATCAGAAGGTGCTATTTTTGTCGAAGAATTAAGTGAAATAGATCAAATAGATAGACCGGTTATATTTTCTGCTCACGGAGTCCCAAAATCGGTTCCAAAGGAAGCCAAAGATTTAAATTTACTTTATTATGATGCTACATGTCCTCTAGTGAGCAAAATTCATAGAGAAGTAGAGAATTTTGAGAGAAAAAATTTACCAGTCATCCTAATTGGTCATCGCAATCATCCCGAAGTAATTGGAACTATGGGTCAAACATCAAAAGAGATATACTTGGTTGAAAATAAAGAAGATGTAAAAAACTTATCAATTCCTAAAGATAAGCAGGTTGCATACGTAACTCAAACTACATTATCAGTTGATGATACAAAAGAAATTATCGATGAAATAAAGTTAAATTATAAAAATTTTTTAGAGCCTAAAAAAAAAGATATTTGTTACGCCACAACTAATAGACAAGAGGCTGTAAAAATTATTGCAAAAAAATGTGATTATTTTTTTGTTCTTGGTTCAAAAAATTCTTCAAATTCACTTCGTCTAGTTGAAGTTGCAAAAAATTATGGATCAAAATATTCTATTTTAATTGATGATGTAGAAAATTTTGATTTATCAATAATCAATAATAATTCTAAAATAGGCATAACAGCAAGTGCATCATCCCCGGAAATACTAGTAAAAAAAATATTAAATAGAATAGAAAAATACTTTGATTTAAATATTATTGAGTCAGATTATGAGAGAGAAGACATACATTTTAAAATACCTCAAAAACTAAAAGAAGCAGTTTAAGATGGCTGTATTTACCAAAGTTTCTAAAGAAGATATTGAAAGCTTTCTCAAAAATTATTCTATTGGAGAATTAATGTCTTTTGAAGGAATTGTTGAAGGAATAGAAAATACTAACTACAAAATTACAACAATAAACCAACAATATATTTTAACCATTTTTGAAAAAAGAGTTAATCCTGATGAATTACCTTTTTTTATGAGTCTCCAAAAAGAGCTTGTAGCCCATGGTTTTGATTGCCCACTTCCTATTGAAAATAATAGTGGCTTAATTATTAATAAAATTAAAAATAAATCCGCTGTAATAATATCTTTTTTAAGTGGAGAAAAAATACACTCTATACTTCCTCAGCATTGTAAAGAAGTTGGGTCTATGGTTGCTAGATTTACTAATATTACAAAAACTTCCAAGTTAAAAAGAGTGAATGGATTAAACATTAACACCTGGGAAACAATTTTTAATAAATGCAAAGAAACTAAAGAACAATCATACAATCATTACTTCAACAAATTAGAAAATGAACTATCTTTTTTAAGAAATAACTGGCCAACTAATCTCCCAAAAGCAATAATTCACGGTGATTTATTTCAGGATAATGTTTTTTTTAAAAATGACAAAATTTCAGGGGTAATAGATTTTTATTTTTCTTGTGAAGACTTTATTGCTTATGAGTTAGCTTTAACTATAAATGCCTGGTGTTTCGACAAAAAAATTGGTTTTCTTCATAAGAATTATTCATCTTTAATGGAGGGTTTTAATGAATATGCATCAATTGACATTAATGAAAAAAAATCTCTAAATATTTTGTTAAGAGGAGCTGCAGTTCGAATATTGGTAACAAGACTACATGACAGCATATATCAACCCGAAGGTGCTCTGGTTATTCTCAAAGATCCAAGAGAATATCTGGAAATACTAGAATGGCATCAAAAAAATACTGATATAATTATATGATCACTATCTATACTGATGGAGCTTGTTCTGGTAATCCAGGTGTAGGAGGATGGGGTGCTGTAATTTTAGGGCATAACAAAGAAGATATTTTTCTAAACGGAGGAAATGATTATACCACTAACAACAGAATGGAATTAACCGCAACTATAATGGCATTAAAATATTTTGAAGATAAAAAAACTATTACATTAATCACTGATAGCAAATATGTAAAAGATGGAATTCAATTATGGATAGAAAATTGGAAAAAAAATGGATGGAAAACTGCATCAAAAAAACCAGTTAAAAATAAAGAATTATGGATAGAACTTGATAATTTAATTAGTATGCACCAAATAAAATGGGAATGGGTTAAGGGTCATTCTGGAAATAAACACAATGAAAAAGCTGACTATTTAGCAAGAAAATACATTGAAGAATTTTAAATATTTTTTTACGATATTATTTTTTTTATATTCATCGATAGTTGAGGCGTCAGAACGTTGGTTTTTAGATAAGAAACTATCAACAATTGAATTTGAAGTACCTGTGCTATTTGCAAAAAATGTTCAAGGAAGTTTTAAAAAAATTGAAGGTTTTATTCAGTTAGATTTTGATAATAAGTTAAATAACAAAGCTATTTTTTCTGTTGAAATTAATGATTTAGAAATGAATTATATTAAATATAAAGATTTGCTTTTAAGTAGTATTTTTTTTGACTCTTTACAATTCCCTAAAGCTGTTGTTGATACAAAAAAATTTTCATATGATAATGAAGAGGAGATTGAATTAAGTGTTGAGCTAACTTTAAAAGGTAAAAATGAAATGGTTCCTATTATAATTTATATAAAAAGGCTTTCAGAAGAATTAGTTCAGATTAAAAGTGAATTAACTTTTTCAAGAACAAGTTTTGCTATTGGTATTGGTAAATGGCAGAATACATCTATTTTAAGAGACAAAGTTAAATTAAAAATAAACTTATTCTTATTTCGTGAATGAATATTTATTTGAACTTGTCTTTTTGATACATTGCATAAATTCCTGAAGCAGTTATAATACAAGCACCAAATAAAGTTGGCATATCTGGAAAATCATCATAAAAAATATAACCTAGAATAATTGCCCAAAATATTAAAGTATAATGAAAAGGCTGAATTATTCCAGCTCTAGCCATACTTAAAGCAATAATCTGAAAATATAAACCCAAAGAGAAAAAAACTCCAATCGCAACAAAAAATAAAAATGATTGATCTATTAGTGGTTGCCAAAAATTATATCCAATTATTCCCATTAAAATTATACCTACAACCGAAGTATAAAATAAAGAAGTTTCGGTAGAGTCTTTTTCTGAAGCTTTTCTTGTTATTATTTGGTAAATACTTAGAAAAAAAGCACCTGCTAGAGGAATTAAAGATTTTGAGTCAAAAATAGATAAACCGGGTCGCATAATTATCAAAACACCAACAAACCCAATAAAAATTGCAATCCATGTTTTTAAAGAAACATGTTCTTTTAAAATAATTGCTGATAAAGCAACTACTAATACAGGTGTTAATGAAGCTATACTATGTGCATCCGCTAAAGATAAATAACGAAATGATAGAATAAAGCATCCAGACTCAATTATTGATAAAACACTTCTTAATAATTGAGTTTTAAAATTGCCTGATTTATAAAATTTATAATTTTTTTTTCTTCCAGATTCGAATAATGACAAAATTAAAACAAAACAATATTTTACAAATAATAATTGAAAAACCGAATGGTATATAATTGCAGTTTTTTGTACAGCATCTAGAAGTGAAAATGAAAAATAAGCCATTACTGCAAAAATCATTCCTAAACTCTCAATCGATTTAAATTTGAACATTTTTTTTAAAAGTTTGTATAGATAAATTTATAAAAATCTTTTTTTAACTCAGGACTTCCATTCAAAACTTGTGTCATTATCAGGGCAGACATTTCTTTACTATTATCAACAAGAAAATATGTTGAAGCAGCTCCTGCCCACCCAAACTCTCCAATTGATCCTAAATTATTGTTCTTTGAAAGACTCATTAATGTTCTGCATCCGTAGCCCCATCCATAAGCTTTTAAGTCATTAACATAATTTACATCCCTTACAATACCGATTGTAGGAATCTCAATAGGAAAAAAATAATCTTCAAGAGCATTAGTATGCATTAATTTTAAAGTTTTATTTTCTAAAATTTGGTGACCTTTAATTGATTTGCCCGTATGCAACATTTTAGTAAATATAGAAAAGTCACTTATTGTTGAAAATAAACCATGACCACCTCTTGCATAATTATTTTCATAAAGTGGGTATTTGTAATTTCCAATTTTTTGTGGTTCATTTTTTAATTCATGCAACTGTGAATTTACCTGATCATACTCATACGTTTTCATTACTCTATGCTCAGCATCTAAAGGTATTGTAAATTTAGTTTCATGCATTTCTAATGGGTCAAAAATATTTTTTTGCAGAATATTTTGAAGAGAATCTTCTAATTTCACTTCTAATATTCTTCCTAAAACATCCATAGAAACTGAGTAAACCCATCTTTCTTTTGGTTGGTACAATAATGGTATTTCTGATAGTTTTATAATTTCTTCCTCAAGAGTAGTAGTATCTGAATGAAATAATTTTACCTCATCATATTTTTTTCCAATAGGATTTGCTAAAAAATTATATGAAAAACCTGCTGTATGAAGAAAAAGATCTTCAATAGTGGGTTTGATTTTTAGATCCTCAACATCATCGATGGGAGAATTTTTATTCTTTAATACTTTTAGGTTTGAGAATTCAGGTAAATATTTAGTAACCGAATCATCAAGAGCTATTATATTTTTCTCAAGTAATTGCAGTGCAGCAATTGCAACAACAGGTTTAGTCATAGACCATATTCTATAAATAGTATTATCTAAAATAGGTTCTTTTGTTTGAAGATTATTATATCCTAACTTTCCTGAATAGATTTCATCTTTAATATTTATTTGCCATTGTATTCCCGGAAATCTATCTTCATTAATATGTTTGGTGAGAAGTTTATTTAATTGTTGCACAGTATGGATTTCCTTATTTATAATTTTTTGATAGTATGGGATCATTATATGAAAAATAAAGTATTGCAAAAAAAACTTGAAGACTTGTTACAAGATAGATTTACAACTTCAGAGTCAGTCCTTGTTAATTTTGCAAAGGGTGAAGATGCATATGATCCAATAAACTCTCAAGCTGTAGTCTTTCCAATTACTAATGAAGAAGTATCTGTTATTGTAAAGTTATGTAATAAACATAATACTCCAATTGTTGCTTATGGTACGGGCACTTCATTAGAGGGTCACGCTGTAGGAAATCCTGAAGGAATAACTCTATCATTAGAAAAATTTGATAAAGTTTTAAATGTTCATCCAAATGACTTTGATTGTAGAGTACAAGCAAATGTAACTAGAGAACAATTAAATGAAAATTTAAAAGACAAAGGTGTCTTTTTTCCAATAGATCCAGGTGCTAATGCTTCGTTAGGTGGAATGGCAGCATGTTCAGCTTCTGGAACTATGGCAGTAAAATATGGAACGATGAAAACTGTAGTCATGGGCTTAACAGTTGTTTTGGCAAATGGGGATATAATAAAAACTGGTACAAGAGCAAAAAAGACTTCTGCTGGTTATAATTTAACTAATTTATTTGTAGGATCAGAAGGAACGCTTGGTATTATTACAGAAGTACATTTAAAATTATCTCCAATACCAGAAGATATAATGAGTGCAGTGTGTCAGTTTCCTAATTTAGAAGCTGCAGTTACAACAGCACAAGAAATTATTCAATATGGTGTTTCTGTTGCAAGATTAGAACTATTAAATAAAGATCAAATGGAAATAAGTATTAAATATTCTAAACTAAAAAACTTAGATCCTTTGCCAACTTTATTTTATGAGTTTCACGGCAGCAAAAATTCTAATAAAGATTCAATACAAATCGTTGAAGAAATTTCACAAAGTCATAGAGGAAGTGATTTTAAATGGGCTACAACAACAGAAGAAAGAAACAAAATTTGGAAAGCAAGACATAATGTTTATTACTCTGTTAAAGCTCAGGGTGATGACGTAAGAGTATACTCTACAGATGTGTGTGTTCCAATTTCGAATTTAGTTGAGTGTATTCGATTCGCAGAAAAAGAACTTAAAGGTACTGGCTTAAAAGCCCCTATGGTAGGTCATGTCGGTGATGGTAATTTTCATGTTACAATCGTTTATGATCCAAAAAAAAATAATGAATATGAGTATATAAGAAGTTTTAGTAATAAACTGATAAATAAGGCTCTTGAATTAAATGGTACTATTACTGGAGAACATGGTGTTGGTCTTCAAAAAAAAGAATACTTAATTAAAGAGCATCCAAATTCTGTTCCTTATATGAAAATGATAAAAAAAGCTTTTGATCCAAATAATATAATGAACCCTGGTAAAATATTTGATTAATTTATACTTTTTCTACCTTTTCACTTTTCATAGATTTATAAATCGCATCTAAAACTTTAACTGTTTTAAGTCCAATATCTGCATTAGCATGATTCTCGACATTTTTTCCCAAACATATATCAACAAAAGTATCAAGCGGGGGCTTCGTACTATAAGCCATAGTGCCCTCACCTTCTTTAATTTCATCATTTATTTCACTACCGTCATTTAACCTTATTAATAACCTTTCTCTTTTAATCTCCATATCTAGGTAAAGTGTGCCCTTGGTACCATGCACTGTTATATAAAAAGTGCCACCAAAATCTTTTGGAACATATGCACAACCAGAAAAAGAACCCGTAGCACCATTAGAAAATTTAACTGAAATTGCATCAGTATAATCTACATTAGTAGGTGATGGCACAGAAAAACAAAATGCTTTTTCCGCTTCTAATTTAGTTACTTTGAATACACCACCAAACATATGAGAAAGTTGACCCCAACCATATCCACCACCTTTAGTTGGGTCTGACCAGGTAGATGCCAAAGGTTGAAATGTATGATCTTCTGACTCACTTAAAGGTATTCCTTGAAACAAATCAACTAATGAGGAGGAAAAAGCCGCATCAATATGTTTTATTTCTCCTATAGTTCCATCACTAATATATTTTTCTGCTTTAGGCATAAAATACGTAAAATTAAATCCATTAGGTACTAAGATTTCTTTGTTTTGTTCCTTGGCAAGTTTATATAATTTTTCTGCATCAGTACTGTTTGTAGTCATTGGTTTTTCTATTAATACATGACATCCTTTTTCTAAAGATGACTTTGCATTTTCAAAATGAGCAAAATGAGGAGAAGCTATTACCACACCATCTAGAGGACTGAAATTTAGCATTTCTCTAAAATCTGTGGATGCATAATTAAAACCAAATTTATTTTTTACAAAATCTAATTGATCTTGTTCTAATTTACATACACTTACTAATTCTACATCATCTCGTTTTTTTAGATTAGGTATATGAAATTCTGTAGCCCACCAACCTGCTCCAATTACGCCTATTTTTGCTTTATTCATAATCAATCCAAATGCATTTGAATAGGTAATAGATATGGAAAATTAGTCTTTGGATCTATATCTGCTTTTAATATATCGGACATATATTCACCCCACTTCTTGTTAACATCACTTTTAACAATATGATCAATTGATTTTTGTAAATCATCAGTTTCAAAATAACCAAATAAAGTCAAGCCGTGTCGAAAAATATTATAATTTCTTAAACCAGCTTCGCTAAGCATTTCTACCATTTCAGGCCAAATCTCATCGTGTCTTTTTTTATATTCTTGTTCATATCCTGGTCTTACTTCTAAAACCCATGCATAATTTTTCATATTATTTCCTTTCTTAATAAGTTGCCCTGCCGCCACTAAGATCAAATACAGCACCTGTGGTATAAGAGTTTTCTTCTGAAACCAACCATGAAACCATAGAGGCTAGCTCATCTACTTTTAAAAAACGACCTCTTGGTATTTTAGATAGCATATAATCTATGTGCTCTTGACTTATTTGATCAAATATTCTTGTTTTAGCAGCTGCGGGGGTTACACAATTTACAGCTATATTTTTATCTGATAGTTCTTTTCCAAGAGATTTTGTTAATGCAATAACTCCTGCTTTTGCAGCACTGTACGGCATGGCATTTGGGTTTCCTTCTTTACCGGCAATGGAAGCTATATTAACAATCCTTCCATAATTATTATTAATCATATGAGGAGTAACTGCTTTACAACAATAAAAGACTCCTGTTAAATCAATATCAACAACATTTTGCCATTGATCAATAGGGTATTCCCATGTTTTAAAACT
>MDTG01211754.1_pt1 | contig 10020 bp, 9 predicted proteins | sample 811421 | NCBI WGS metagenome assembly MDTG01 (sample SAMN05326645, study PRJNA326480) | marine metagenome | isolation source: seawater | place: Pacific Ocean: South East | collected 2011 | reverse complement strand
TATCAAGAGTTGAAGGACAAAGATTGATTTACGATGTTTTAAATGATGAGATTAAAAAAGGTATACACGCTCTTTCAATAAAGATTTTAAGTTAACTGCCGTACCCTGTTCCAAACATAAATTCTTGATGTTTTTTTAATGAATCCTGAAGTTCATTGTGAGCATAATCATAAAGATCTCTCATAGAGAGAATACCAATAATTTTTTTATTTTCTACTACGGGTAAGTGTCTAAAGCCTTTGGATTTCATAATATGAATCGCGTCAAGCGTGGTTTTTTTTGGTGATATAGTTTCCACATTTTTTGTCATTATTTTTGAAACTTTAGTATTTTTAGGATCTAGGTTTTTTGGGATAACCCTAAAAGCCAGATCTCTTTCCGAGATTATGCCAACCAAAATATCATTTTTATTAGAGTCACATACTAATAAAGCGCCACATTTATTTTTCAGCATCGATTGGGCTGCTTCACTTGCAGATCTCGCTAAATCAATGATAACCAGCCTCTGATTTATAAGAACGTTATCAAGTAAGTCTTGAATAACCAAAATAATCTCCCCAGATCAGTATAGTATAAAACCGTTAAATTTAAAAATAATTTTTCTTATTTATTTATTTTTATTAAGGTTATTTGATTATTTTTTTTTGAAAGAATCTCAAGTTTTAAGTCAAAAAATGAAAATATCTGACCTTTTTTGGGTATTGTTCTGCTTTCGTAAAGCACTAGGCCCGCAATTGTTGATGCATTTGATATTGGAATATTAATATTTAATTCTTTGTTAAGATCTCTTATGTTAACGTCACCTTTAACTAAAAAACTTTTTTCTCCAAGGGATTTTATTCCTCTGATATTTTTTGAAATTTTCAAAACATCATGTTCGTCATCTATATCACCAACAATTTCTTCAATAATGTCTTCAAGTGTTATGATTCCAAGAAATTCTCCATATTCATCAACCACAATTGAAAAATGTTCTTTACGTTTTTTAAACTCCATTAATTGATTATCTAATTTAGTTGACTCTGGAATAAACCATGGCTTTTGACATAGAGAATTGAGATCGAAATTTTTTTGATTTGACGTTTTAATTTCTATCAGCTTTCTAATGTGAAAAACTCCAATAATGTTTTCTGGGTTTTTTTCCCAAATCGGAATTCTTGAATGTGGTGATTTTTTTAGTTTACTAATTAATTGATTATAACTTATGTTAGAGGGTAAACTAAAGATATCTTTTCTTGGTATCATTATTGAGCCAACGGTTATTTCATCTAGATCCAAAATAGATTTGAGCATATTTTTTTCATCTTTAGATGAATCTTCGCCATGTAAATCAATTGCTCCTCTTAATTCCTCTTCTCTTTTCTCTGAAATTTCTTCTTTCTTATAATTAAGATAATTTACACCTACTATTTTTAGCAAAAATGAGGCTATATAGTTTAATGTAACTGTAAGAGGATAAAGTAAATATACTAAAATTCTCATTAATGGTGCAATTTTAAGCGCATATTGATCAGATTTTGACAATGCAAGAGTTTTTGGAATTAATTCTCCAAATATTAGGATCATAAGAGTCATTATTACAGTCGCATACAATATTCCTTCGCTATCAGTAACTTCTAAAAGAATTTTTGTTGCTATTGCTGACGCTAGGATATTGACTAAATTATTAGCAAAGAGAATTGTACAAATTAGCAGCTCTTTATCTTTAAATAGTTTTTCAAAAATCTTAGCATTTTTTTTCCCACTTCTTGCTAAATTATGCATTCTTGGTTTAGATGCAGAAGTTAGTGATGTCTCAGATCCTGAAAAAAAAGCTGATAAAATTATAAGACCTACAATTGACCCTATTAATATGTGAAGTGGAAGATCCATAGTTATGTTAAATCATTTTTTAGAAATTTTAATATTTCAGATTCGTTTCTTACAATATAACTTTTAGTTTTACCAAAATCTTTAATTAAAATAAATTTCAACTTTTTATTATTTACTTTTTTGTCAAACCAAAGATGTTTGATAAATGTATTGGGTGAAATTTTTATTTTGTAATCCTTCAATTTATATTTGATTTCTAGTTCATTTAAATGAGTTTCAAAATCGTCTAAAATTATTTTTTTACAAAATTTTAGAAAAACTGAAAATTTTAAAGCTAAATACATTCCCATGATAACTGCTTCTCCATGTGTAACTTTTCCAAAATTTGTAAAGGATTCAATGGCATGTCCAAATGTATGTCCAAAGTTTAGAATTTCTCTAATTCCTTTTTCTTTTTCATCTTTTGAAACAATTTTAGATTTAATTTTACAACTTTGTAATATTGCATAAATAAGAGATTCTTGATTTAGATTTATAAGATTTTTCCCATTTTTTTTAAGCCAAATAAAAAAATTTTTATCCTCTATTAGAGCATATTTTAAAATTTCAGCATATCCAGAAAAAATTTCACGTTTTTTTAACGTTTGCAGAGTATCTATTGAAATAATTACTGATTTTGGTTGATTAAATGTTCCAATTAAATTTTTACCATATTTTGAATTTATTGCTGTTTTTCCTCCAACTGAACTATCTACTTGCGAGAGTAAGGTTGTTGGAATTTGCACTAAATCAATACCTCTTAGTAGTAAATTAGAGGTTAAGCCTACAAGATCACCAATAACTCCTCCACCTAGACAAATAATAAGAGAGTTTCTATCGATTTTTTTTCTTAAAATATTTTCACACAAAAATGTCAATGATTTAAAACTTTTGGTTTTTTCACCAGATGGCATAACCTCAACAATAAGTTTTTCTCCTAAATTTTTTTTAAATTTAAAAAGAATTTTTTTAAAATACTTGTTTACAATTTTGTCGGTTACAATAATTATTCTTGAGTAATTTTCAAATTGATCAATATAAGATGGAAACTTAATCAGAAGATTATCGCCTATATAAATGGGATAGGAATTTTCAGTCCCCAATTTAACATTTAATTTTTTAATTTTTCTCATGGTTTTGAAGTTTATTTATGATTCTTTTGACAATGTCAGGCAAACTTAGTCCATCGACAGTAATTTTTATATCTGCATTGTTGTAGTTTTCTTTTCTTAAGTTATACATTCCTATTAGATTTTCTTTCAAATTTCCTGTTTTAAGTTTTGGTCTATTCCTAATATTACTCGATAATCTGTCAACTAAATTAGAAATTTTTATATCAAGATAAACACTTATTGCTTTTTTTTTAATTTTCTCAAGTGATTCAACATCTTCTAAAATTCCAGCTCCAGTTGAAATTATAAAATTTTCATTAATATCTAATATTTTTTCAAGAACTTTTTTTTCAACTCGTCTAAATTGTTCTTCACCATAACTTTCAAAAAAATCATGAATTTTTAAACCTGAAGATTTTTCAATTTCATAGTCTATATCAATAAATTTTTTTCTTAAAATTTTTGACAAAATTTTTCCCACAGTTGTTTTACCCACTCCTGTCATCCCAACTATAACAATTTTTTTTTTTTCAAAAATCATTGTGGTGTATCTTCATCATAATAAATAGTGTATAAAAGGTATAAATAATTTTTAAAACTTTAACTACATAATTATGAACAAACTAGCTCTAAAAATTTTAATAGCCTTTTCTATTTCCTTTTTTATTTTTATGATTTATTTAGGTACCACAGATTTTGTAGTTAAACCAAAAATAATTGAAAGTGATTATAAGGTTGAAAAAAATTAATCTTATAATCTTTATCTTATTCTTTTTTTTAGGAAGTCTAGAAGCGAATCAAATATTTGATATTAAGAAATCTGTCAAAGATAATGATTTTAGTAATTTTATTTCAGAGTTTGGAGATCCTGAAAAAGATTCAAAGTTTTCAAACATCTTTTTTGAAAAGTCATTTGAAGATATTCAATCATTTATAAAAGCCTTGCCCAACAGAAGCCCCAACCCTGTAATTCAAAAAATTATTTATGATTTGTTGACGGCTAAAAAAAGATTGAACAGGAATTTTATTTCTAAAGGGCAGGACGAGAAAATTTTTGAATTATTGGTAAGTCAGTTATTTGAAACTGGAAGAATAAGTGAAATAGAACTTTATTATTCTCAATCAACAAACCTCAATAATAACGAATATATTTTAAAAAAAATGATAGAAGGAAACTTACTTAGAAATAGACATAATGAGGCATGTAAGATTTTAGATACTACAGCGAATCAATCACCAGAAGTATTTGGAAAAATAATAATTATTTGCGATATATTGAATAATAGATACGAAGAAGCAAAACTTGGATTGTTGTTACTTAAAGAACAAAATAATCCAGGTGATACTTTTTTTATTGACTTGGCCTACTCTTTGATGAGTGAGGATGATTTAAATGACTCTGAAAATTTGAAAAAAAACTTAGAACAAATCAAGTCACTAAACCCGATAATTATGTCATCTTTACAATATGCAGATATATCACCAAATTACGAACAAGTCGAAAACCTTAACACAAGTGGTCTTTTGTTTATTCTCTCAAATCCAGCTGTTGAAATTGACATAAAAATTTTTTGTGCAGAACTTTTAGTTAAACAGGGAAGGATTGGATTTGATTTTTTATCAGAAGCTTATTTACTTCCAAGGTTTGGAAGTGAAGATTTAGAAAATTCTCTTAAAATATACAAAACCTTGTCACCAGCAAAAGCTAGACCACTTTTATATCAAGCAATAGTTGCTGAGAAAAATGATGAAATAAGATTACAAAAAATTATTGCTCTCTTAAAAACATCTATTATTGATGATTTATTCTCTCCAATCTCAAATTTGATTGCAAATCTTATAAAACTCGATGAGGATTTAGCTACAACAGAAAATTTATTATTAATTTCAAAGGTTTTTCAGTCTCAAAAAGATTTTTTTAATGCAAATTCTGTTTTAGATAGAATCAAGAATCAATCTTATGAAAGCTTGATTTTTAGAAAGATTTCTGTGGAGCTTGCAAAATATTTAAATAATAAATTAGTAAACGATCCAAGTTTAGAGGAGAATATAAGCAAACTCACTAAATTAGAAAGAATCAGTTCTGAAAAACATAAAAAAATAATTATGAATCTTATTTTAAATTATAATTTAAACCAAAATATGATGAATCAATTAAAAAAGATTGCTTTTCAAAATTCTGAGAAACTCTCAGATTATTCGGTACAAAAGTTATTTCTTGCACAAAATTTTTCCGAAAAAAATGATCTCTTCAATTCACTATCAATTTTTTTTGATATAGTAGGGAATAACAATATTAAGAATTTAGATCTATTACAAACGTACCAAATTTTACTAATTTTAAAAAATCTTGGGTTCGATGATGAACTCAAAGAACTTTCAAAGAGTATTATTGAATGAATCATCGAAATATAGATTTAATTGAGAAGTATCTTGAATATTTATTAGTTCAAAAAAATTTATCTAAAAATACAATTGAATCATATAAGAATGATTTAAAAGAATTTGTAAAATTTTTTAAAAACTTTTCAATTTTAGATACAAATCAATACATATTTAAAAAGTACATTAATCAGATTTCTAATTATTCTCCAAGCACTCATTGCAGAAAACTTTCCTCAGTTAAAAACTTTATGCTTTTTTTATTTGAAAATAATTTAATTAAGCAAAATCCAACAGATTTGATTGAGTTTCCAAGGGTGTCAAAAAATTTACCAAGATATTTGACTGAAGGCGAAGTGCAAAAAATTATACAAAAAAGCTATGAGGACAAAAGTCATAAAGGAATAAGATTTTCTCTTTTAATAGAAATTTTGTATACAACAGGAATCAGAGTGAGTGAGCTCGTTAGTATTCGTCTTGGTAATATTCAAGAGGATTTATCTGCAATAATAATTAAAAGTAAAGGAAATCATGAGAGAACAGTTCCAATTTTTGGTCCTGCATCGAAGCTTCTTAGAAAATATTTAGTTCAATTTAAAAAAGAGTATCCTTTAGAACGTATTTTTCTTTTTCCATCAAGATCAAAATTAGGACATTTAACAAGGCATAGATTTTTTCAAATTTTAAAAAAAATATCATTAAAAATTGACTTAGATCCAAAAAAAATATCTCCTCATATAATAAGACATTCATTTGCCTCTCATCTTCTTAATAGAGGAGTTGATCTAAGAATTATTCAGGAGTCCTTAGGACATAAAGATATCTCTACAACTCAAATTTATACTCATATCCAGTCTGAAAAATTAAGAGAGATTTTAGAAAAAAAACATAACTTATCGAAAAACCTTAAAAAGTTTAAAAAATTAGGTTGAGTTTGTTTGATATTTTATATATTAAAGATTCACAACAATAGAATAAAAGAAAGAGGAAATTATGAGTTTTAAAATTATTGAGCAGGCGCAACCACGACTTAATAGAAGTGAGTTAGCTGTGCCTGGAAGTAACCCGGGTTTATTTGAAAAAGCTGCAAAAAGTAATGTTGATGTTATTTTTTTAGACCTAGAGGATGCAGTAGCACCTGATGAAAAAGAGCAGGCTCGAAAAAACATAATTGAGGGTTTAAACGATATTGATTGGAATACAAAAACAATGTCTGTAAGAATTAATGGTTTAGATACTCATTTTATGTACCGTGATGTTGTAGATTTAATAGAAAAAGCTCCTGGAAAGCTAGACCTTATAATGATTCCAAAAGTTGGAACAATTTCTGACGTTTATGCTGTTGACATGCTTTGTACTCAGGTTGAGGACTCTATGAGTCTGGATAAGAGAATAGGTTTTGAATTGATAATTGAGACAGCACTTGGTATGCAAAATATTAATGAAATTGCTTCGTACTCCAGAAGGTTGGAATCTCTTCACTTTGGCGTCGCTGATTATGCAGCATCTACTAAAGCAAAAACCACTGTGATTGGAGGACCTAACCCCAATTATCATGTTCTTACTGATAAAGATGAGGCTGCTCCCAGAGAAAAACATTGGGGGGATATGTGGCATCATGCAGTATCGAAAATGGTGATCGCAGCTAGAGCTAATGGTTTACGTCCTATTGACGGACCTTTTGGTGACTTCAATGATTCTGATGGATATATTGCGCAAGCCAATAGATCAGCTACTTTAGGTTGTGAAGGAAAATGGGCAATACACCCAAGTCAGATTGATTTAGCTAACCAGGTAATGAGCCCGTCAGAAAAAGAAGTTAATCAAGCAAAAAGAATATTAGAGGCTATGGAAAATGCAAAAAAAGAGGGTAAAGGCGCTGTTTCTCTTGATGGAAGATTAATTGATATTGCTTCAATAAGGCAAGCCGAGGTTCTTGTTCAAAAAGCAAAATTAATTGAAGGGAGATAATAATTTAGTTAGATGCAAAACTTTCTGGATTTTGAAAAACCTTTGCTTGAGATTCAAACGAAGATTGAAGAACTAAGACACTTGAAAGATTCTAGTGAGAATATTGCTAATGAGTTAAGCGAACTTCAGGATAAATTTGATAAAAAATTGTCTGAAATATATCAAGAATTAACACCATTTCAAAAAGTTAAAGTTTGTCGTCATCAAGATCGCCCCAAGTTTAATGAAATAATAAACTTAATTTTTGACAATTATGAAAACTTGTCAGGAGACAGACTGTTTGCTGATGACTCATCAATTAAGGGAGGTTTTGCAAGTATTCAGAATAAAAAATTTGTTGTAGTAGGTAATGACAAAGGTAAAGATATTGATTCAAGAGTAAAAAATAATTTTGGTATGGCAAAGCCTGAAGGTTACAGAAAGGCTCAGAGACTTTTTAAGATAGCTAGTAAATTTAATCTTCCTATAGTTTCGTTTATTGATACGCCTGGTGCTTTTCCTGGCGTTGAGGCGGAAGACAGAGGACAATCAGAAGCTATTGCAAGTTCAATTAAGAATTCATTAGATGTACGAACGCCAATTTTTTCTTTTGTAATTGGTGAAGGAGGCTCTGGAGGTGCAGTTGCGCTTGGAATGGGAAATAAGGTGGTAATGTTGGAACATTCCATATATTCGGTAATTTCTCCAGAAGGGTGTGCATCAATTTTGTGGAGATCAATAAATCAATCCGAACGTGCAGCAGAAAGTTTAAAATTGACTGCTCAAGACCTTCTAGATTTAGAAGTGATAGATGAAATTATTAAAGAACCACTAGGTGGTGCACACAGAAATATTCAAGAAACATGCAATCTAATTAAAGAATCTTTATTAAGGTTTACAAATGAATTCGAAGGAAAAACCGCTGAAGAAATTACTAGTCACAGAGAAAATAAGTATTTAAGTATTGGCAAAAAATTTCTTGAAGGTATTTAATATCTTAATTTAATTTACCACAACAACGTTTATATTTTTTTCCTGAGTCACAAAGCGGACATATAGAATTTCTTGGTATTTTTTTGCTTCCGGCATCCTCAGTGCTTTCCTCGTTACTGACTCTTGAGTTATTTTGGCCCTCTGAGCTATTCTCTGGAACATCAGTTTTAATTTCAATAAAGCTTATAATTCTTGAAACACTTGCCCTAATTTGACGCATCATTTCTTCAAACATTAAAAATGCCTCTTGCTTGTATTCATTTAATGGATCTTTTTGACCATAGGCTCTAAGAGAAATACCCTGCCTCAGATGATCTAATGATAAGAGGTGCTCTTTCCAGCTTTTATCAATAATTTGAAGTAGTAGACTTTTTTGGGCGAGTAAAAAGAGCTCTTCACCATATTGAGTTTTTTTTAAATTAATATTGTCATTAGAAAGTCGCTTAATTTGATTTTTTATGTCATCCTCTTGAATATTTTGAAGTTTTTTAAATTCTCCAAAATTTAAATCAATATTTAGATTAATTTTTAAATTTTCAGAAATTTTTTCCTTTTGCTTATCATCAAACTCAATAGTATTGAATTGAAATTCTTCGAAAAAATCATCTAAAAAACCATCTCTCATATCTTCTACAAGGTTATCGATTTCAATGTCATTTATTATTTCCATTCTTTGTTTATATATAATCTTCCTTTGCTCATTCATTACGTCGTCAAATTTTAATAAACTTCTTCTAATTTCAAAATTTCTAGCCTCAACTTTTTTTTGGGCTCTTTCCAATGCTTTGGTTATCCATGGATGTTGAATACATTCATTTTTTTCAAGACCCAACGTCTGAAGAACAGAATCAAGCTTCTCAGATCCAAATATTCTCATTAAATCGTCCTCCAAAGAAAGAAAAAATTTTGATGATCCTGGATCACCTTGTCTTCCTGATCTACCGCGAAGTTGATTATCAATTCTTCTAGATTCATGCCTTTCTGTACCAATGATATATAATCCACCAGAGTTTAGAGATGTTTCTTTATGTTGTTTGTGGTCTTTATTAATCTCTGAGCCACCTAATTTTATATCGGTTCCTCTACCTGCCATATTAGTTGCTATTGTGACTTGGCCCGGTTTTCCGGCATCTGCTATAATTTCTGCTTCCATAAGATGATTTTTTGCATTAAGCACTTCATGGGGAATTTTTTTATTTTTTAAAAACTTTGAAATTTCCTCAGATTTTTCAATTGAAACTGTCCCGACAAGACATGGTTGTTTTTTAGTTCTACAATCCTCAACTAATTTAATGATGGCATTATATTTTTCTTCTAAAGTTCTATAAATTTCATCCTCATTATCCAATCTTGTCATTTTTTTATTAGTCGGAATTTCTACTACTTCAAGCTTATAAATATCAAAAAATTCATCAGCTTCGGTTTTTGCTGTTCCAGTCATACCTGACAGTTTTTCATACGACCTAAAATAATTTTGATAAGTTATTGATGCAAGTGTTTGATTTTCAACTTGAACATCCAGATTTTCTTTGGCTTCAATAGCTTGATGAAGTCCCTCTGAAAAACGTCTACCCTCCATTGCTCTTCCAGTAAATTCGTCAACAATAAGAACTTTTCCATCTTGCACTAAATAATCCTTATCTTTTTCAAAAACAAACCTTGCTTTAAGAGATTGGTTAGTGTGATGTAAGAGAGTTACATTATTAATGTCATATAAGCTTCCACTGGTCAG
>MDTG01173114.1_pt1 | contig 10020 bp, 9 predicted proteins | sample 811421 | NCBI WGS metagenome assembly MDTG01 (sample SAMN05326645, study PRJNA326480) | marine metagenome | isolation source: seawater | place: Pacific Ocean: South East | collected 2011 | reverse complement strand
TTCTCGCGTTTATAATGGGAATTCTGTTACTTTACATCGTGCGAATAATTGAACACATTGTATCTCTATCCATGCACATGGGAACCCTTGGAACATGCCTTTTGCTCTCATCACTCGTGATGCAGGCACAAAACACCCCCCTCAACGCTCCTGAAGTCATGCCCATCTTGAACTCGTGTGCGGTCATTGAAGACCGTGCCGAACGCGAAACATGCTCGAATCAAGGTATCATGGAACATATCATGAACAAATTGGAATACCCCGAGGAAGCGCAAAATGCTGGAATTGAAGGCACTGTGATTGTCAAGTTTATCATCAATAAGAAGGGCCTCGTGAGCGAAACAAAAGTGCTTGAAGGCCCCCCTGAACTGTCCAAAGCAGCAGAAACAGTAGTGCGAAGACTACCCGGCTTCACACCTGGAACAAAACATGGTAAGCCTGTCAATGTGGAGCGTGTTTTACCCATCAAATTCGCACTGTCTCGCAATTAATTAGCAGCTATTTTTGATGGATTCACAACGCATCCTGATTGGTATTTCCGCCGTTCTCGCATTTTTATGCCTATTCCTTGGGCTTCAGTTGTACCAAAAAGGGATAACCATTAAGTCCATTAAAGGAGACAATGCGACATTAACCCTCGAGCGTAATCAGGTCATCTTTGATTTAGAAAAATTGCGTTTCAGTTACGACACCCTGTCTACTGAAAACACCCTCATGCTTGCAGAAATTGCCGATCAACGTGGCCGCATCGACCGGCTAATGACACGTGTAAAAAACGGGAACTGGGAACTCGGGAAAGTCAAAAAAGAGGCCGAAACTTTGCGGTCAATAATGAAAGGTTACGTGGTAACCATAGACTCGTTGAATCAACTCAACCTCGCCCTCATTGACGAGAATGACCAAATGCGTGCGCGCGTGGAAGCCATCCAAGAACGCAACGCCAATTTAGTCGAGCGACAGCAAAACATGGAAGAAATCATCGTAGCGGGACAAACCCTGCAAACTGCTGAAGTCAAAGCCACAGGTATTCGAGTTTTGTCCAATGGCCGTCAGCGAATGACCACCCGCGCGGCACGCACCAGTATGATCAAGGTATGCTTCACATTACTCGAAAATCGTATTGCCGAGGCCGGCACCAAAACCTTGCACCTGCAAGTCGAAAACGCCAATGGGGCTGTCCTCGCGGGTGAGCAATCAGCAGAATTTAATTCTGCCGGAATACCCGTAAGCGCCACACGGGAAGTGGACTACAATAACGACCGTGTGGAGGCCTGCATTTTCTACATTCCGAAAACGCCCTTGCCTGCCGGCGATTATCTCATTGCTCTGCTCGAGGGTAATGAATCCATCGGATCCGCTCAGCTCATATTGAACTAATCCCCGCTGATTAATCAACGAGCAGCGTTCAGGAAAAGCCATACAACTTCTCTGGCCAGTCGCCTTTTCTTGAAGCATGAACTCAACTGAACGCGGACGATGGGGAGAGACTCTTGCAGTCATTTATCTCGAAAAAAACAAAACCAAAGTCCTCCTTCGCAACTGGCGTTGGAAGCGTTTTGAGATCGACCTTATTGGACGCACAGGTGAGACATGGGTTTTTGTAGAAGTCAAAGTGCGCAAGTGGGGTTTTGGAGCCTCAGGTGTGGAAGCCGTAAATAGTGTAAAACAAAAGCGCATCATTCAAGCGGCAAACGAATTCTTGCACATGCACGAAATCAATGCAACACGCATCCGGTTTGATATTATTTCCATAGAATACAAACGGCACATGCGACGCATTAATCACATCCCTGATGCATTTATTTGCCTGCCGACATGAGGTATCTTTACTCCATGAAAAAGTCGTCACCCTCCGGGCGTTCTAGTGGTCGATCAAAAGGTCGGCCCAAAGCATCTCGCTCTGGAAGGGGTAGTTTCAGCTCGAAGTCCAATCCGAAGGACAGAACAATGAGTCGCACAAGTAAGCCCAAGTCCCGCAGACCACTCATTACCTCTGGAGGACCCCTTCGACTGAATCGCTACATCTCCAACGCTGGCGTTTGCTCTCGCAGGGAAGCAGATTTGCTAATTGAATCAGGTGTCGTCACGGTCAACGGAGAGACCGTTGTCCAAATGGGATATAAAGTGAATTCCGGAGATTCGGTGCAAGTGGGCGGAACAACCATCCGGCCGGAGACAAAACGCTACGTCCTTTTGAACAAACCCAAAGGATTTGGAACATCTCCTGGCGACTCGCGTGCGCGAAGAGGTGTTGCAGAATTGGTGCAAAAAGCGTGCAAAGAGGATATTCGATCCATCGACAAGCTGGACCGCGAAAGCACAGGTCTCATGCTTTTCACCAACGACGAAGAGCTAATGGTGCGCATGAACAATCCCCAATCTGGAGCCGCAAGACTCTATCACGTCATATTGGGCGAGCGGGTTCAATCAAATCACTTGGAAGAATTGAAAAAAGGCTTCATCGTAGACAAAGGATTTGTTCGGGCTGAGGAGGCGGAATTTGCCAACGAAGAACACAACCAAATAGGAGTGAAAATCGTGTCCAGTCGCAGTCGAATTGTCCGGCGCATGTTAGAACAGCTTGGATATCATGTTCTCAAGGTAGATCGGGTTACCCTTGGGCCGCTCACGAAAAAAGACGTCCCACGTGGTAGCTTTCGTCACCTGTCCGACGTCGAAATCAATCTCCTCCGAATGAGCTGTTAACAATGGCTGAAAGTATCGTCATTATACCAACCTACAACGAGATAGAAAACGTCGAACGCATGCTCGACACGGTTCTCGAGTTGACCCCTCTTTTCCACGTTCTTATCGTAGATGATGGATCGCCAGATGGGACCGCCGCAGCTGTGAAGGCCAAGCAATCAGATTATCCCGAGCGCGTTCACTTGCTCGAACGATCCGGCAAGTTAGGACTTGGAACAGCCTACATTGCTGGCTTTCGATGGTCATTGGAGCGTGACTACGAATTGATTTACGAAATGGACTGTGACTTTTCCCACAACCCTTTTGACCTGCCACGTTTGCGCGAGGCCTGTATTGATGGGGCAGATGTAGCAGTTGGCTCACGCTACACCCGAGGAGGAAAAGTGAACAATTGGCCCTTTGGGCGCATTTTGATGAGCTACTTCGCCTCTGTGTACGTTAATGCAGTTTTGTGGCTCAGGGTAAGCGACTCCACTGCAGGCTTTAAGTGTTACCGCGCAGAAGTCTTGCGCACGATTAATTTAGACCGCATCAGGTTCGTTGGATACGCCTTTCAAATTGAAATGAAACACAACGCTCGACAGTTGGGTTTTCGCATAGAGGAGGTGCCCATTACCTTTGTGGATAGAGAGTTGGGTGCCAGCAAAATGAGCATGAACATTTTCCAAGAGGCCTTCTTGGGTGTTTTACAAATGCGATTCCGTCCCATCCGCCCGGCAAAAAAAACCTAAATCTATGACCGCATCTCCGACCCGTTTCATTCGCGCATCTATTGTCAATGAAGGAAAAGTAGAAGTCGGAGATGTCTTGATTATTAGCGACGGCACCATTGGCGCGGTAGGCGCAGATTGTGACCGCCACCCTGAATCATCCGAAGCAATTCAAATTGATGCTCAGGGATTGTGGCTTATGCCGGGCGCCATTGACGACCAGGTGCACTTCCGGGAACCCGGATTAACCCACAAAGGGGAAATTGCCACCGAGTCCGCCGCCGCCGCGGCTGGGGGCATCACCTCCTTCATGGAGATGCCTAACACGGTGCCTCAAGCGCTGACGCAACAACTTCTGGAGGACAAATACGAACGTGCCGCCGAGGTCAGTGCCGTAAACTATTCATTTTTCATGGGCGCTTCCAACGACAACCTCGACGAGGTGCTCAAGACGAACCCTCGTCGCGTTTGTGGCGTCAAAGTCTTTATGGGTTCATCTACTGGAAACATGCTAGTCGATAACCGCGCTACGCTTGAGGGCGTTTTCAAAGAAAGCCCTACCCTAATCGCAACACACTGCGAAGACGAGTCAATCGTACGGCGCAACTCAATCGCTGCTCGCGAACGTTACGGCGAATTCGTCCCAATCGACCAACACCCCCTCATTCGAAGTGCCGAAGCATGCTATCGATCATCCGCTATGGCTGTGGAATTAGCTGAAAAATCCAACGCTCGGCTGCACATATTACACATTTCAACGGCCCAAGAAGTTGGGCTTTTCCGCAACGACATCCCCTCGGCCGACAAGCGAATCACAGCTGAAGCCTGCATTCATCACCTTTGGTTCACAGATGCTGATTATGTCGCCAAGGGTACTCATATAAAATGGAATCCTGCTGTCAAAACAGCAGATGACCGAGAAGCAATTCGCGCTGGAATTTTAAACGGACGAATCGACGTGGTCGCCACGGATCACGCCCCACACACGGCAGAAGAAAAATCCATGTCGTATTTCCAAGCTCCCTCAGGCGGCCCCCTCGTTCAGCACGCTTTACCCGCAATGCTCGAGATGGTTCACAAAGGCATACTTTCCGTGGAAGATGTAGTCAATTTAATGGCACACCGTGTGGCAGATTTGTTCGACATCGGCGACCGTGGCTACATCCGTCAAGGACACAAAGCCGACTTGGTATTAGTCGATCCCAACGAACCATGGAAAGTGACCAAAGGCAATATCTTATATAAATGCGGCTGGTCACCGTTTGAAGGCAGCACTTTCAAATCACGCATCAGGGGCACCTGGGTCAACGGCGTCCAGGTGTACAATGGTAATCGCATCCTTACGGAACACGGCAGCCACGCCGGCCAACGTCTCACCTTCAACCGATGAAAAACTTCGTAACAGCAATCATCGGTCTCCTCCTCTTAGCGAGCTGTGGAAGTGGCGTTAGCTTCGATGGGCCTGCACCACCGGAGGATGTTATTGCACGTGACACTTTCATTCAAATATTAACGGAGGTTCACCTGATTGAAGGAGCTCTAAAGCAAAGGCTTTTTCGCAACGACAATGGACAAGAACGCGCCCTAGCCCATTACGCCGAATTGTTCGATCGCTGGGGCGTTGATGAAGAGCGATTCAAAGTCACCTATAAATGGTGGTATCAACAGCCTGTCGAATTGGATTTTTTACTTGAAGAAGTCGCTTCAAACCTGACGGAGCTGGAACGTAGCCTAATCGAGGAAGAGAAAAGAGGGGCTGCGCCTAGCGCCTTGGAGGACCCAATGACCTCAAGACGGAGGGAGCAGTAGATTGAATGGTTGACCGAATGGTCTCGTACGACCAGTTCACCCCTTTCGTTTGCAAAACATCCTGGATTTTTGTCGTAGCGTAAAAATGTTCTTTGCTGGTATTCTCGACTGATTCCTTGGAAATAGGAGCCCGGTGTCCTGTTAATCGCTCCCAAATCGCACTCAATCGCCATGCCATGCCCAACATCCAAGCCTTCAAGGGGCGATTAGGAGCTGGAACCCCTATTGCCTCGGCCATCCAGACCATAAGCTGTCGATAAGACACATTCTCAGAACACAAAACAAACCGTTCACCCCAACACCCCTGTTCTGCCAATACCGAGCAGGCCCGGGCCACATCACGAGCCGCCACGAAACCGTTGGAGCCAACCGGATACCAACTGAGCCCTCGGTGCACTAACGCAAACAGCATAGAAGAACTCCGCGAAAAATCGCCCTCTCCGAGCACAATGACTGGATTCACAGCCAACACGCGCAATCCTTCCTCCTGCCCTCGCCATACCTCTAGTTCCGCAGCAAATTTGGAACGTGCGTAATGGCTAACGTCTCGCCCATCTTCAAACGGAATGTCCTCGTGGACTGGCTCCCCCGGCTTTCGGCCTAAGGCTGCAACACTGCTCAGATGCACTAATTCCTTAACGCCCGAGTGAAGCATGGCATTGACCAACACGCCTGTCGCGTCCCGATTGACATGCATAACTGCTTTCACATCCTTCGGGTGAAACGATACCAGAGCTGCGCAATGAAACACCTGCTGGCACCCCTTCATTGTCTCTTCAAGAAATAAGCCGTCATGCAAGCTCCCTTCAACCCATTCTAGATTTGCATAGTCTGTGTCCAATTTTTCCAAAAAGGCGTGGACCGCTTTGCGATCGGACTGCGGGCGACAAAGCGCGCGCACTTTCTTTCCCCTCCGAAGAAGTTCATCCACCAAATAGCGGCCCACCAAGCCAGTTGCCCCGGTAACAAATACCATGCTTCGAAGTTAGTTGGAGAATCCGCCCGAACTTCGTGGTATCCATGTCAAAATCAGAACACATCGAGCAAACGTTGGCCCGCCTTCCACAGCAGCCCGGCATTTATCAATACTTCGATGTGGAACGTCGCTTGCTGTACGTCGGAAAGGCCAAAAACCTTAAGAAGCGGGTTTCCAGCTATTTCACGAAGCATCACAGTAATGGGAAGACACGGCTTCTAGCTTCCAAAATTCATGACATCCAATGGCTAATTGCACCGTCAGAGGCTGACGCCCTACTGCTCGAAAATAGCCTCATCAAAGAACACAAGCCATTCTATAATATCCAGCTAAAAGACGATAAAACCTATCCGTTCATTGTCATCAAAAAAGAGCGGTTCCCCCGAATTTTCGCGACGCGCCAACTCATCCGCGATGGCAGCGAGTACTTCGGCCCATTTCCAAGTGTGAAAACCATGAGAAATGTTTTGGAGTTGAGCAGGTCTATTTATCCTCTAATGTGCAGCGCTTGTCGGGTTTCTTCCTTGAAACTGGCAAATTCCAAAAGCAACGAACTTAAAGTTCGTTCTTGTCTTGATAAACAAATTGGAAAGTGCGCTGGCCCCTGCATAGATGAAAATGCTGAAGCAACATATCTGTCGAGTGTTGCTTCAATTAGACGCTTGCTTCAAGGTCAGTTATCCGAAGTCTCTCGCTTTTTAGAAGAACAAATGGTGCTGTCGGCTCAAGCTTTTCAATTTGAAAAAGCACAACAATACAAGCGCAAACTGGCTGCGCTTAAAAAGTACCAGGCCAAAAACACCATCGTTCACACCGGAATTACAGAAGTAGAAGTGTACTCCATTGTATTAGATTCCCGGTGCGCATACGTCAACTTCCTCAAAATTCAGAACGGCACAATCACGAAAGGGCACACATCGGAAGTACGCCGCAAACTTGGCGAGGGCGCCAAGGAAATCCTCGAAGCCGCAATAGTCCTGATGCGAGATAAGTTTGGTTGTGACGCCAACACCATTTACACACCTTTTAAAGTCGACCTCCCACTTGAAGGGGTTCATCTGCATGTGCCAAAACGCGGGGACAAGCTGCGCCTGGTAGAAATGTCAGAGCGCAACGCGCAGTTCTTCATGCGCGACCGCCAAAAGCAAATGGAGCAAACCCATCCCGAGGCCGCAACCCAACGTTTGTTGGAAACCGCCAAAGAAGACTTACGGCTCACAGAACTACCCGTTCACATCGAATGCTTCGACAACTCAAACATCCAAGGCACTAACCCGGCTTCGGCCTGCGTAGTTTTCAAAAACGGCAAGCCCGCCAAATCAGACTACCGCAAATTCAACATACGAACTGTTGACGGACCCGACGACTTTGCATCCATGACTGAAGTGGTACATAGACGCTACCAGCGCCTACTAAAAGAAGACGAACCTTTGCCACAACTTATCGTCATTGACGGCGGCAAAGGGCAATTGTCGCATGCGATGGAAGCTCTCGAAAAACTAGGCCTTAGGGGAAAGGTAGCCATCATTGGAATCGCTAAGCGCCTTGAAGAGATATACTATCCCGGTGACCAACATCCCTTGTTCTTGGACAAGCGCTCATCAACGCTCAGGCTGATCCAGCATTTGCGCAACGAGGCACACCGGTTTTCACTTGAACACCATCGCAAAAGAAGAAGCAAGGCTGCGCTACGCTCAGAACTAGACGACATCGCAGGCGTTGGGCCTAAAACCCGGCTGGCACTGCTCGCCCACTTCAAAACCGTAGATGCAATTCGAAAAGCCGACGAAACTGCACTTCTCAGCGTGGTTAATCTCAAAGTTGCCAAAGCCATCCAAACTCACTTCAAGCTCGGATCAAGCAAATAGGCCCTCTGCTTCATTGGTTTACCGGCCAGCGGTCCCAAATTCGCCGTGACAATTCAGCGCAATCAATTGTCCCCTCCTCTCCATTCAGAACAAGCATAAAGAAGCAGGAATACGGGCCTGTCAGGCCTTCGAATTCGCATAATCACAACAGACGCGAAATGTTCGAGCACCAGCCATGCAACCGTCATCAAAAATCAAACTCACATCCAAGAGAAATGCGGGTCAGTCATACCATGAGTGAGGGCATTATAACCTTCGACCAAATCAGCAACCACTTGAGCAGCGGGTTTCACTGTTTGAATGAGGCTGCTCACCTGCCCAATTTCGAGTTCCCCGTCTTCAAGGTCGCCTTCAAACATGCCCTTTTTAGCCCGACCTCGTCCAAGTAAGGCCTTTAGTTCGTCTCTGGACCGCCCCTTGTTTTCTGCTTCTAAGACCTCGCGGGAAAAAGCATTTTCCAGCAGCCGAACTGGGGTCAACGCCTTCAAACTCAAACGTGTTGACCCTTCACCGGCGGCAACCACTTCGTCTTTAAACGCTTGATGAGCAGATGATTCCGGGGTAGCCACAAATCGACTTCCAATTTGAACACCCTCAGCACCAAGAGAAAAAGCCGCCAAGATGGCACGGGCATCTCCAATGCCCCCGGCGGCGATTACAGGCACTTGCAGAGCGTCCACCACCGATGGAACTAAGCACAGCGTCGTTGTTTCTTCCCTGCCATTGTGACCCCCAGCCTCAAACCCCTCCGCCACCACGGCGTCCACGCCCGCGGATTGTGCTTTAAGAGCAAATTTGACGCTGCTCACCACGTGGACCACGAGAATGCCATGGGATTTCAGATGCGACGTCCATGTATTTGGATTGCCTGCGCTAGAAAACACAATCGGTACACCCAATTCGATAATGGTTGCCATATGCTCCTCAATCGACGGATACATTAAAGGCACATTAACCGCGAACGAACGATCCGTGGCAGCTTTGCACTTCAAGATTTGATCGCGCAGCACTTCAGGGTACATCGAACCAGCGCCAATAATACCCAATCCCCCGGCGTTTGAAACGGAGCTAGCAAGTTCCCAGCCACTGCACCAAATCATTCCTGCTTGGACGATGGGATATTGAATTCCGAAAAGTTTCTTGATGCGATTCATTCGTCGAGTAGCGCCAAGTTAGCCCGTTCTGCTTCGACGTTTTGGACACGATCGAAAAAATATTCCCTCGCCGCACTGGACATCGCTTCCCACTCCTCATGTTCCAACGTCAACGCCACACTCAAGCCCTCCTTCCATTTTTTTTCCTCCAGGGGCCAGTCCCATCCCACATTGTGTGCCGCAATTCCACGCCACGGAGTACGATCACTTATAATTACTGGGCAACCGTGGGCCCATGCCTCAACGATGGAGTGGCCAAAATTTTCCTGGGTGGTCGGTGAAAGTAGATAATGAGCTGCATGAAAATATTGTCCCAGTTCGGAATGCGGAATTCCCCCATGAAATACCACATTAACCGAAGGGTTTCGAACGGCTAAGTTGACCAATTCTTTCTGATACGCCGGGTCTTCTACAGGGCCTATGAAGTCAACTTTAATTGGCCGGGAACCTTCGGCTTCAAGAACCGCTTTCAATCCAAAGTGGAGATTTTTCATACGGTGAATTCGACCGATAACGACAACCTTCCAGCTTCCGGAATTGCGCAAAGAGTTTTCAGGTGGCGCCGGAGATGAAAGGTTTTGAGCAATGGCAACTTGTGCGCGAGGGAATGTAAGTCTTACCTCGCGGGCCTCTTGCTCAGAGGATGCATGCCACCGGACCCTGTCCATCCATCCCGTACTGCGAACCAGCGCGAGAAATAATCGCTTTTTAACGGACTTGACGGAAAGCGCCGCTGCGCCAAGCATACCCCTAGGTGCCACAACAACACAAATATTTGGTTGATGCTTCATCGCACC
>MDTG01082409.1_pt1 | contig 10020 bp, 12 predicted proteins | sample 811421 | NCBI WGS metagenome assembly MDTG01 (sample SAMN05326645, study PRJNA326480) | marine metagenome | isolation source: seawater | place: Pacific Ocean: South East | collected 2011 | reverse complement strand
TTGAATTTAAATAGATTTACAGGAACAGATAAGCTAGACAATTCTAAAAGAATAAATTTATCTTTTGATATACATAATAAAAATATAAATGGAAAAATATTGCAAGTATATGAACTTACTAATAATAGTAATTATCATTACAGTCAGGGAAATGAAAAAAAACTAAGTGATTTTTTAGGGTCTATAGATGTGAATAATAATTTTTTTAATACATCATATAATTTTAGATATGATCATCATAATAAATTTATTAAAAGTCAGAATTTTGAATTAAGTTATAATAACAAATTTGGAGATTACAAATTATCGTATTTAGATCAAAAAAGCAAAACTGATAAAAATATTGTTTCTGACAAAGAAACTTTAAATTATAAAATAAACACCAAAAAAATTAATAAATATTCAAAATTATCTTATTTTGGACTTTACGATCTTAAAAATCAAATTAATAAGGAAAGTGGTATATCCTATAGTTATTTTGATGAATGTTTTGGAATCAATATTGATTTTAAGAGGAACTCATATGCTGAAAATGATTTAAAACCTCAAGATATATTAACTTTGATGTTTTCATTTAAAAATATTGGATCATATAAGTCGACTAATTTAGCAGTTTCAGAAAACGATAAACAGGATATAGAATGGCAAAATTTTAGCATTGATAATGAATTATTTAATTAAAATTTCTTTTTTCATAATTGTACTATTTAATTTTAATAAGGTAAATGCCTTAGAGAATACTAAAATTATTTTCAAAATTAATAATAAGGTATTTACCAATATAGATTTTGATAGAAGAATAAATTATGTAAAAATTTTAAATAATTTAGAAAAAAACAATTTAGATAAATCAGATATTGATAAATTTAGAGAAGATTATATTTCGGCATTAATTTTTTATGAATATAATCTTGCAAAAAAATTAATAAAAAATAATATTAATGAAGAATTAGAAACATTATATAAAAGTTTATTTAAAAATTCTCTAACTAATAACTCTCAAGAAATCACAAATATAAAAGACAATTTAAAAATTGATTTAATAAGAAAGAAAATCATAGAAGGCTTAATAAATTCGAATAAGAATTATTTAAATAAAAAAACAGAAAATTTAGATCTAATTTATAACTTCAATATAAATTATTTAATTTTTAAAAATGATAATATTGATAGAAAAATTTTAGAAAACATATTTAAAAGATCTCATTTTTTAAAATTTAAAAATTATATGGATGAGAATAGATTAGAATATATGTTTAAAAATGAAGATATAAATGAAATAGCTAGATTGCCAGAATTTATAAAGAAAAATATTCAAATGAATAATAATATAATTATAACAGAAAAAAATGGGTATGTTACGTTAATTTCAGTTATTAAAAACCTAGAAAGCTATGAGGGTATTTATGTTAAATTAACAAATTTTATTACAAAAAAAGAATTAGAGTCAGAAAATTTAAATTGTAATTTTTTAAATTCAACCAATAGCAAAATTGAATACAAAGAATATGAATATACAAAACTTAATGAGGAAATAAAAAAAAATCTTAAATCAATAAACGATTATATTATGATAAATAATGATGAAGGTTTTAATTATATTTTTTTATGTAATTTAAGATATAATGAAGATATTTTAAATAATTTAAATTTTAATAAAAAATTAAATACTTTAGCTCAAAAAATTCAATTAAATTTTTTAAAAAAATATAAAAAAGTTTATAATTTTCAAATAATAGAATGAATAATTTAATATTAGTAACTATTGGAGATATTGATGGTATTGGAATTAAATTATTATTGCAAGAATGGGAAAAAAATAAAATAAATAATTTTTTAATTCTAACCAACATATCAATTTTAAAAAAAAAGAAAATTATTAATAATAATAAATTAAATGTAATTAAAAAAAATTTTATAAATGAATCTTATGATAAAAAAAAAATAAATATCTACAGTTTTAAAACTAAAAATAAATATACAAACACGTTAGACTCACTTGAAATATCTTACAAACTAACTTTAAAATATAAATTTATGGGTATTTTAACTTTACCACTTAATAAAAAATTAGTTAATTTGCATGCAGATAAGAAATTTATTGACCAAACAACATTATTTTCAAATTTTGAAAATGTTAAAGATAGCAATATGACATTTATTCATAAAAATAAATTTTTTATACCTTTAACTACACATATTGAATTAAAAAAAGTATCTAGAATTTTTAAAAATAAAAAATTAATAACTAACAAAATTTTGAGTATAAATAATACATTAAAAAATGATTTTAAAATTAAATCTCCTTTAATAGCACTAGCTGGAATAAATCCTCATGCAGGAGAATTAGGGTTGATATCGCATGATGAAAAAAAGTATTTAGCACCCATAATTAATCAAATTAAAAAAAAAGGTATCAATATTCATGGTCCATTTTCTGGTGATGGATTAATTAATAAACAAAATTTACTTAAATATGATGTTTTTTTATTTACTTATCACGATCAAGCTTTGATACCATTTAAAATTATATCTGATTTTGAGGGAATTAATTTTACTTCTAATTTAAAAATTATAAGAGTTTCACCTAGTCATGGTACAGCTACCAATTTATCAAATAATTATAACCTGAACTCTAAAGGTATTACTAATTGTTTTAAAATTATTAGAAAAGTTAGTAAAAATAGGAAGACCTTTGATAACTCCTAAAAAATCTCTTGGACAGAATTTCTTAATAGATAAAAATATTGTTAAAAAAATATCATTATTAACAAGAATCAAAAATGAGAATATTTTAGAAGTTGGTCCTGGGTACGGAATACTTACTGATGAAATAATAAAATTAAAACCAAATAAATTAATTTTAATTGAAAAAGACGACGAAATAACAAAATTATTAAAAACTAAATATTCTGATAAAAAAATTAAGATAATAAATTCAGATATCTTAGAATATAATTTTCATGATTTAAAAAACTTTAAAATTATATCAAACCTTCCTTATAATATAAGCTCCAAATTTATTATAAAAGCTCTAAAACTTAATCAAAATATAACTGAAATTGTATGCATGGTACAAAGTGAGTTAGCTAATAAGTTTGATTACAGAAATGGAAAAATGAATAAATATAAATTTATTTCGCAATTCTATAGTACCTTCGAGTCAAAATTTAAAGTTTCCAAAAATGTATTTTATCCAAAACCAAAAGTTCAGTCCAAAGTCATTAAATTTATTTTAAACAAGAAAAATATTGATGATGCCAAATTTGATTATTTTGTTCGATATTTTTTTACTAATAAAAGAAAAAAAATAAAAGCTAATAAGGAATTAATTAATTACATTGATAAAAAGTACCTAAATTTACGCTTTGAAGACTTGGAATATGAACAAATATTAAAAATTTATCATACTTTTCAATTTTTTAGCAGCTAATAATTTATTTTCTTCAATAATAGATCTGTATTTAATAATATGAATTATTTCATTTACAGTTTTAATTACGTTTTGGTTCATAAGTACATATGTATATTCACTATAATGACTAATCTCTTTCATAGCATAAGATAGTCTTAAATTAATATCATCCTCATTATCTCTTCCTCTCTTAATTAATCTTTTTTTTAATTCAGTAACAGACGGTGGTAAAATAAAAAAATCAATAATATTGTCTTTTTTAATTTCTTTACGAATTTTTCTTGCACCCTTCCAATCGATATCAAAAAGAATATTTTTTTTACTTCTATTGACATTTTTTATTGGTGAACCATAATAGTTACCAAAATTTATAGCTGTTTCAATAAAATGATTTTTATTCTTTAAATTAAGAAATTTTGATTTTGAAACAAAATAATAGTCTTTTCCATTTATTTCATTCAATCTTTGATTTCTAGAAGTGTATGATATTGATAATGAAATATTATTCATTTTTTTTAATAATAATTTACATAAAGTAGTTTTCCCTGCCCCAGAAGGAGAAGAAATAATAATAATTTTATTTTTTTGATCTGTATTCATTAAGTTTAATTAAATGGTTATTATAGTCTATATAATATATATGTTTATTTTCAAATGTATTATAAAAATAAAACATATAATTTGATTGGTAATTTTCAAAAATTAAATCAAGGGTTTCGGCACCAACATATGAAATTGGTTTGGGAGGCAGACCATAAATATAATAGGTGTTATATTCATTTTTTACTTTTAAATCTTTATAGCGTAATTTTCTATTTAAATTATATTCACCATTCGTTAACGCATAAATAACAGTAGCGTCAATTTGTAATTTCATTTTTCTAGCTAATCTATTTTTTATTACTGAAAATATTTTTTTTTTATCCTTATAATCTATGCCTTCTTTTTCCAACAAAGATCCTATAATTAATAATTCATTAAATGAATAGGTTTTTAATAACTTATTATCTTTATATTTTTTTTTAAAATTTATAAGGTTTTGATTAATTTTTATTTTGAAGTCTTGAAAAGAAGATCCATAGTCAAATAAATATGTATCAGCAATGACATCTTTATAATTTAATTCTTCATAATTTTTAAATGATTTTTTAAGAATAATATTTAAATCTTTTTTTGACCACCCTTCAACAATAGTAATTTTTTCGAAAAAATTGCTAGGATTTGAAATAGTTGTAATTAATTCATAAAAATTATTAGTTGATAATTTAAATTTACCATGATGGATTTTTAAATTGTTTATTATAAAAAATCTTAATATTAATTTATAAAAATAAGTATTAATTTTATTATCATTAATGTTTGAATCTATTATACTTTTGTAGTTCTGATTTTTATCTATAAGAATATAATCATTTCTTATTTCTATATTTTTAAATAGTAATAAAATAAAAAAAAATAATAAAAAAATAAAAAATAAACTAATTACTTTTAAATAATAATGCAGTATTTGTTCCTCCAAAACCAAATGAATTACTCAAAACATATTCTATTTTACTACTTATAGGCTCTTTTGCTACAAGATGCACATTACCAGATTCAATAGGTTCATTTAGGTTTAAAGTGGGTGGAATTAAGTTTTTATTTAATGCTAACAAAGAAAATATAGCTTCTACACTTCCAGCAGCTCCCAATAAATGTCCTATTGATGATTTAGTCGAACTTACAAATAAATTTTTATTGTTTCCAAATAACCTAGATATAGCATTAAGTTCTATCTGATCTCCAATAACTGTTGATGTTCCATGTGCGTTAATATAATTAATTTCTTTTTCTGAAATATTAGCCATCTTTAATGCTTCAAACATAGCTCTGTAGCCTCCATCTCCGTCTTCAGATGGTGAAGTAATATGATAGGCGTCACCAGACATTCCATACCCAATAAGCTCACCATAAATTTGTGCACCTCTGTTAACCGCATGACTCATTTCTTCCAAAACTAGAACACCAGCTCCCTCACCCATCACAAAACCATCCCGTTTTTTATCCCAAGGCCTGGAAGCTTCCTCAGGAGTGTCATTAAATGAAGTACTTAAACTTCTTGCCGCACAAAAACCTGATACACCAAGTTTACAAACTGCTGCTTCGGATCCACCAGCAATCATAATATTAGCAGCCCCTCTTTTAATCATTTCTCCTGCGTCACCTATTGAATGAGCTCCAGTGGCACAAGCAGTAACTACAGCGTGATTAGGACCTTTAAACCCATATTTGATAGAAATTTGACCTGATAATAAGTTTACTAAAGACGAGGGTATAAAAAAAGGTGAGAGTTTTCTTGGACCCTTTTCATGAATTGTCAATGATCCCTCATAAATTGTTTCCAAGCCTCCAATACCAGAGCCCACACTAACTCCAATTTTTAACTTTTCCTCAGTTGAAAGATTCTCAATTTCGGCATCTTCAACAGCCATTTTTGCAGCAGCTATTCCATATTGAATAAACCTATCATTTCTTTTTATATCTTTTGGCTCTAAATGAATAGATCTGTCATAATATCCTTTATCATTCTCATTATGAGAAATATGTCCTGCAATTTTACAAGGCAAACCCTCAGTATCAAAATGATTAATTCTTTTGATTCCAGATTTACAACTAATTAAGTTACTCCATGTCTCATCAGTACTTTTTCCTATGGATGTCAACAATCCTAAGCCAGTAACGACTACTCTTCTCATAGAAATATATAAAATTTATTTTTTACTTTGAATAAAATCTATTGCATTTTGAACAGTTTGTATTGTTTCAGCTGCATCATCTGGAATTTCTATTCCAAATTTTTCTTCAAATGCCATAACTAACTCAACAGTATCTAAACTATCAGCACCAAGATCATCTATAAATTTAGCTTCAGCTGTGACTTTACCTTCATCAATACCTAGGTGGTCAACTACAATTTGTTTTACTTGTGATTCAATTTCACTCATTTAAATCTCCTTAGTTTACACTTGTTAATAGAATATTATAACTGAACATGTCAACATATTATACCATTAACATCCCCCCGTTTATATGAAAGTTTTGACCTGTAATATATCCCGATTTATCAGTAGACAAAAAATAAACCAAATTAGCAACCTCTTTAGAATTGCCAAATCTTTTCATTGGAATTTTTTCTAAAATTTTATTTTTTTGATTTTCATCGAGTTTATTAGTCATAGGTGATGTTATAAAACCAGGGGAGACTAAATTTACATTTATATTCCTTGACGCTACTTCAAGAGCTATAGATTTATAAAATCCAATCATACCAGATTTTGCGGCAACATAATTAGCCTGACCTGGATTGCCGGATGTTGCCACAACGGATGAAATACCAACAATTTTACCTTTTTTGTTTTTTAGCATATTTGGAATAAGGGTTTTTAATATTAAAAAATTAGAGGTTAAATTTGCCTCTATAACATCATTCCATTGATCATCTTTCATTCTTAACAATAAAGAGTCATTGGTAATTCCAGCATTATTAATCAACACATCTAAATCCTTATGATCATTAGCGATATTGCCAAGTGAATCTTTAAAAGATGTTTGATCATTAAAATCTAATAAATAATAAAAATGATTGTTGCCATAAATGTTTTTTAATTCTTCAATTTTATTTTTTGAAGAAGACGTCAAGATCATTGAATAATTATTTTTTTGAAATTTTTTTGAAATATAGGATCCTATCCCTCCCGAAGCTCCAGTTATAAATACTTTTTTCATATTATTTTACTTTGTTTAAATCTATTACTTTGTCAATTGATATAATATCAAATTTTTTTGATATTCTTGAAATCAAACCTGATAAAACTTTTCCTGGTCCAATTTCATAAATTTTTACTATTTCTGAACTTTCTACCTCTTGAATACTTTCAGTCCACTTAACTCTGTTTGACATCTGTTTTTTTAAAGAAGCTAGTATATCTGTTTTATCAATATTAATTTTTGCATTAAAGTTAGAGATAATTGGAAAACTATTTGAATTAAAAACAGTTTTATCAATTACATCATTAAGTTTATTTTGAGCTTCTAACATGAATTTACTATGAAAGGCTGCAGAAACATTCAAAATAACATATTTTTTAGCTCCCGCTTTAATAAAAGTTTCTTTAGCTTTATTTACATCGTCAATCAGACCAGAAACAACTACTTGTATAGGAGAGTTATCATTTGCAATTTCAATATTTAATTTATTAGTTGAAATAATTTGATCAACGAATTCAGAATTTTTGCCTATAATTGCAGCCATTCCTGATTTATTTGGTTCAATTGCTGAATTCATTAAGTCGCCTCTAACTTGAATTAATTTAGATGCATCAGCAATAGTCAAAGAATTATTGGCGACAAGAGCGCTATACTCACCTAAAGAGTGCCCAAGTACTACACTTGGTTTAATTTTATGTAACCCAATTTCACTGATCAATGTTTTATAAATTGCTATTGATGCAGAAAAAATAGATAACTGAGTGAAATTTGTTTGATTTAATTTGTCGTTTTCATTATGTTTTATTAAATTCCTTATATTAAGACTTGTAATATCTTCTATTTCATCAAATATTTCTCTTGCAACTTTAAAATTATCATTAAAATCAATAGCCATTCCAGAATATTGACTCCCTTGACCAGGAAATATTATTGCTGACATATTAACTTGATTTATTGAAAAAAATAAATATATGCAAGCATAACTTCTCTCATATAATTTTTTTTGAGATATAACCGTGGAGTGTATGAATAAATTCGAAGTCGTACTGCTATTTAGCCCTGAAATTTCAACAGGTGTGAAAAAAGATAAAACTGATATCTTTAAAAAATTAATTGAAGATAATGGTGGTAAAATAATAAATATTGAAGATTGGGGATTAAGAGACTTAAGCTATAAAATTTCTAATTTTAGTAAAGCTTTTTATGAATTTTACCAAGTTGAAATTGACGGAAATAAAATAGATGCTATCAAAAAAAATCTTAATCAAGATGAAATATTTGTTAGACATATTTTTATCAGTGTTAAAGAGCACCAAGAACTTCCAACCAAATTAAACAATGAAAAAAAATAAAAAATTTAGGTCAAAAAATAGAGACGAGAATAAAAATTCACCTTTTGAAGAAAGGAAAAAATTCTGTCCGTTTAGTCAAAAAAACTCTCCCAAAATTGATTACAAAGATATTAAACTTTTATCTAGATATGTCAGTGAAAAAGGTAAAATCACTCCTAGTAGAATTACAAATGTCTCTAGAGCTAAGCAAAAAGATTTATCTACTGCTATAAAACGAGCAAGATTTTGGGATTAATGTCCTATACAAACAAATCATTTTATTAATATGAAAGTAATTTTAACAACTAATATAAAAAAACTTGGGAAAATTGGAGATCTTGTTGATGTAAAAGATGGTTATGCAAGAAATTTTTTGTTTCCAAATAACATGGCGTTAAGAAATAATAAAAAGAATATTGATCATTACGAGAAGATAAAAGAAGATGTAAAAATTAAAGAGGATAAAAAAGTAGCTGAAGTTAAAAATAATATTGAAAAAATTAAAAACTTAAAAATTGAATTTAGCAAAGAGGCAGATGAAAAAGAACAATTATATGGATCAATAACAAAAAAAGAAATTATTAACTTTCTAAAAGACAATGAAGTTAATATTCATTCTGATGATATTATAATGAAAGATACAATAAGAACAATAGGTGAGCATGAAATAATCATAAGTCCATATACTGATATTTCTGAGACTATAAAAATTAGCGTATTAAAAAACTAATTATCTAAATTTTATTCACATTATTAATAAGATATTAACTTTTAAATTTAAAATATTAATTTGTTTTGTTGTTTGTTTGTTGAATTAAATCTATCAACAAAAATAATATGGAAAATGAAAAAGTTGTTAAAATCCCTTCTAATCAAGATAATTTAATTAACACATTCTCTAATATTGATGCTGAAATTGCACTAATAGGATGTTTATTATGGGATAATAGAAATTACGAAAAAATTTCGGATTTTATTGATGAAACTCATTTTGTTGACGCAAGTCATCAAATAATATTTAAAAAAATTACTGAACTTCTTAATAAAAATATATTAGTATCCCCAATAACTCTTAAGAATTATTTACCATCTGATGAATTTGGTGAAAATATTACTAGTTATTTAAATCAAATTAAAGACTCCTCGCCATCTACACAAAATACATATCAATATGCTAAAATAATATATGAATTATTTTTAAAAAGATCACTAATAGGCATCGGAAATAATATTGTCCATGAAACTTACGACACTAGTATTGAAAATACTGGTGAAGAATTAATTGAAAATGCAGAGAACGATTTGTATAATTTGTCAAACTTAGGAAGCTCTGAAAGAAAGTATTATAAATTTGGCGAGGCATTAAAAGATGCAGTTAACATAATAAATGAGTCTTTTAAAAGAGAGGGTAAAATTGCTGGAGTAGCCTCTGGATTAAAAGATTTAGATAATAAGTTAGGAGGTTTACATAAATCCGACCTAATTATTATAGCAGGAAGACCGTCAATGGGTAAAACTGCTTTAGGA
>MDTG01420039.1_pt1 | contig 10021 bp, 8 predicted proteins | sample 811421 | NCBI WGS metagenome assembly MDTG01 (sample SAMN05326645, study PRJNA326480) | marine metagenome | isolation source: seawater | place: Pacific Ocean: South East | collected 2011 | reverse complement strand
CGGCAGCAGGACGGCGAAGCCCGCCGCACCCACTCACCCCTGCACAACGTGGACCGCGTCGGGGTGCCGCTGCTGCTGGTGCATGGCGACGTGGACCGCAGCGCCATGGTCGAGCAGTCCCGTGATCTCGCCGATGCGCTGCAGGCGGCGGGCAAGCCGTTCCGCTACGTCGAGCAGGCCAACGGCGACCACTTCCTCAGCCTGGAGGCGCACCGGGTGGAGTTCCTCACGGCCCTGGAGGCGTTCCTGGGCACACACCTCGCCCCTTGAGCCCGCACCGGGCGTGCGGGCTCCGGCACCGCTTCAATCGGCGAACTGCAGCCGCAGCAGCGGGCTTCTCACCGCGCGCCAGATGATCTGCAGGTTGGCCCGCACGCTGCCGGCCTGCTGCGCGGCGAACTCGAGCAGGCGATCCAGGGACGGCCGGTCGAAGTAACGGCCGTTGAAGAACAGCCCGTCGATCTGCCGGGTATTGCCGACGTCCAGCAGCGGGTCGGCGCCCAGCAGCAGCAGATCGGCGGCCTTGCCGGGCGCGATCGATCCGTACGCCTCCTCGACACCGCTGAAGATCGCGGCGTCGATCGTCGCGCTGCGGAGCGCGTCCGCCGGCGACAGCCCCGCGGCCACCAGCTCGACGAGCTCGTCATGGGTGCTGAACCCGGGAAAGACGTAGGTATCGAAGGCGTCGGTTCCCGTGAGGATCCTGGCGCCGGCGGCGTGCGCCCGCCCGACGTGATCCAGCGCCAGCCGGTACAGGGCCGTGTGCACGTTGCGTCCGGATGCATCGGTGGCCGAGGCGGCCATCCGGTCGGCATCAGGTTCCCACATGAGCTTGCTGAACACGTACGGAACGTACTGCAGGCGCGGGTCCGAGCGGAACGCCGGATCGGCTGCCAGCGCACCCATCCGCAGGGTCTGCAGCGTCGGCGTCCACCAGGTGTCCGATTCCGCGAGCCTGCCGATCAGCCGGCCGCAGCGCGCCTCGTCCTGCCCGTCCACCAGCCGTGCGCGCAGGTCCGGCGTATAGGCGGCCAGCGGATCCGGCAGCGCCCGGAAGGCCTGGGCCCCCGCGTAGCACTCGAGCAGAAACAGCCGGGCGTGCTCGACGCTGCGCTGACCGGCGTCGAGCATCGCTTCCAGCGACACCCTGACCGGGCGGTGGCCTTCCACCCGCAGCCCGCGCCTGCCGGCTTCCGCCGCCAGCGCGACGTAGGCCTCGGGTGACAGATCGGAGTAGACCTTGAGGATGTCGGCGCCGGCCTGGTCGTAGTAGTCGACCAGCCGGCGGGCCTCGTCCGCGGTGCGCGCTCTGAAGAACGCCGGGTAGCCCTCCGGCACCTCGTCACCGCCGTTGATCTGATAGCTGCTCTGCCCCACGTAGCGCGGCGTCAGGCCCTCGCCGGCTGCCAGCGCCGCGTTCCAGCGGCGGCGATCGTCGATGCAGGCGAAGAACGGGTCCGGCTCGGACATGCATCCCCACAGGTCGCGGACGCCGGTGACGCCGTTGGCGATGAACAGCGGGTGCTGATACTGAGCCGACAGCGTCGTGGAGTGCGTGTGCATGTCCCACAGGCCGGGGATCAGGAACCTGCCGCGCCCGTCGATGACCTGCAGCCCGCTCTGCGCCTCGACTGATCCCGACGCCTCGACGGCGGCGATCCGGCCGCCGCGCACCAGGACGTCCCGCCCCGGCTCGAGCCTTCCGGCCTCGACGTCGACCACGGTGACGCCGCGAATCAGGAAGTCGCCGGCAACCCCGAGGCGCGGCGCCTCGGGCAAAGGCCAGCTCACCATGGCGGCCAGCACGGCGAACAGTGCGACGGCCAGCACCGCGGCGAACAGGATCAATCTGAGCAGCATTCGAAACCAGGGGCAGGCGGAATTCGGTCCAGCATAACCCGAACCGCCGAGCCACCGGCAGACGGCGGCACATCCACCCGCAGCGGACCGACCTCCCGGCGCTACCCGACCCGGCGCCAGGCGACGCCGGGAAGGGCCACCACCGCCGGAGAAACCGTCAGAGTCCGGCGACGATCGAGTCGACGTAGGCGCGGAAGTCCGGGGAAAAGTTCCGGCCCGACTGTCGCCAGAACACGCGTCCGCCGTCGGTGGCCAGCTCGCTGCGGTAGTAGCCGTCCCAGCCGGCCCAGATGGTGTCCGACATGGCGCCGCTGGTGTGGGTGATGTGCGCGAACTCCCAGGCGTTGAAGGTGTCGGCGATGTAGGTGCGGTACTGGCGGGCCTGAACCGGCGTCAGCTTCTCGAAGTCGGTCCGGGCGAGCACGTAGATCGACGCGAAGTCCGCGTCACGCAGCCATTCGTTTTTGTCGATGTCCATGGCGACCAGGGACTGATGGTTCGCGATACGGACCGCTTCGGTGTTCTGCCTGAGCTCGTAGGCGACGAATCCCAGCGAGACCACCACCGCGACCGTGCCGATGACCTCGGCCCACCATGACAGCTTCACATGAACCCCCTTCAGCGTGACCGGGGCGCCCTGCCGACCGCGGGCGTCACCGCCTCATCCATCCCACGCGGACATGCTCGCCGAAGTCCTCCTCCGGCTCCAGAGGTTGCGCGGGAAGGCGACGCCGGCCCGGACGATCACTCAGCCCGCCGATGCGGGCTTCCTGGCGATCAGAAACAGGCTGTTCGCCCGGCCATGGGTCCAGTGCTCCAGGTCCTCGAAGCCCGCCGACGCGGCCTCCTGCAGTACCGTGCCGCTCCCCACGAAGCTCACGTAGGGCGCCTTGCCGACCCATTGCAGCACGGGAATCAGCGGGCGCAGAAACCACATGCGGTCCGCGAGGCAGACGGTGCTCGACACGAAGTACCCGCCCGGCTTCAGCAGCCGGTGGATCCTGGACATGGCGGCCGCCCGATCCGGCAGCAGATGCAGGAGGTTCAGGGCCAGCACCATGTCGAAGCTGCCGTCCGGCGCTTCGAAGTCCTCCACCCCGGCCTGCTGGAAACTCACGTTCTCGATACCCGCCTGCGCCGCCTTCCCGCGGGCGATGTCGATCATCGCGGCGGAAACGTCCGTCGCCACGATTTGCGCCACGTGGGGCGCATGTTCGAGCGCCGTCGATCCGGTGCCGCAACCGAGCTCCAGCACCGCCATGTCCGGCTGCATCAGCCCCTGCGTGGCGGCCAGCTTGCGGGCGTAGCTCTCGGGGTCGGCGATGGGCTGCCTGCTGTACTTGGGGGCGATCCGGTCCCAGAAATCGGCGGAAGTCACGGCCACGTCGGAATCCTCGGCTGCTGTCGGATGGAACGAGCGGCCATTTGGCCATACACGCACAGGATATAGAATGCCGATTCCTGCAGGTTTGGCATACGTAAATATATGAACTGGGATGCCATCGCGTTCGACTGGAATCAGGTCCGGGCGTTTCTCGCCGCGTCCGAGGAAGGGTCGCTGTCCGCTGCCGCCCGCGCCCTGCATCAGACGCAGCCGACCCTGAGCCGCCAGGTGACGAGCCTGGAGCGGGCCCTGGGCGTGACGCTGTTCGAGCGCGGCCACCGGAAGCTGCAGCTCACCGCCGCCGGGCTCGAGCTGCTCGAGCACGTGCGGGTGATGGCGGAGGCCGCGAGCCGCGTTTCGCTGGCCGCATCCGGGCAGTCTCAAGCCATCGAAGGACGGGTGTGCATCACCGCCACCGAGATGCTGGCGACCTACTACCTGCCGCAGGTGCTGCGGAAGCTGCGCGAACAGGCGCCGGGCATCGTGGTCGAGGTGGTCGCCTCCGACCAGGTTCGAGATCTCGTCCGGCGCGAGGCAGACATCGCGATCCGCCATGCCGAACCGCTGCAGCCCGATCTTGTCGCCCGTCGCATCGGCCACCTGCGGGGTCGCCTGTACGCGGCGCGGCGCCTGCTGAACGAGGTCGGCGTGCCGCGCAGCTTCGCCGATCTGGCCGATCGGGACTTCGTCGGGATCGACAATACGGAAGGAATGATCGAAAGCCTGGCGGCGCTGGGGCTGGAGCTGCGCCTCGATCAGTTCCGGGTTCGTGCCGCCAGCGGCAACTGCATGCTGCAGCTCATCCGCGAGGGGCTCGGCTTCGGCTTCCTCCCCTCGGATACCGGCAGCCTGTTCGACGACCTGGTATGCGTGCTGCCGGACCTGTTCGATCCGGAGATCCCGGTGTGGCTGGTGTCCCATCGCGAACTGCACACGAGCCGGCGCGTGCGCGTGGTCTTCGATCTCCTGGCGGAGGAACTCGGGACGCTGACGGGCTCCGCCGCCTGACGGCAGATCCAGCCCGTGGCGGCGCCCGGCTTTCGACCCGTCAGCGCCGCAGCCGCTCCACCAGCGAGGACGTGTCCCAGCGGCCGCCGCCGTAGCTCTGGACGTCGGCATAGAACTGATCCACCAGCGCCGTCAGGGGCAGGCGGGCTTCCAGCTCGCGGCCGGTCCGCAGGGTGATGTCGAGATCCTTGCGCATCCAGTTCACCGCGAAGCCGAAATCGAACTCGCCCTTCGCCATCGTCGCCGAGCGGTTGTCCATCTGCCAGGACTGCGCCGCCCCCTTGGAGATCACGTCCACCACGGACGCCACGTCGAGACCGGCCTGCTCGGCAAAGTGAATACCTTCGGAAAGCCCCTGCAGGATGCCGGCGATGCAGATCTGGTTGACCATCTTGGTGAGCTGCCCGGCCCCCGCCGGCCCCATCAGCCGCACGGACTTGGCGTAGCTGCGCATCACCGGCTCCAGCCGGTCGAAGGTGGCCTGGTCGCCACCGACCATCACCGTGAGCGCGCCGTTCTCGGCACCGGCCTGACCGCCGGAGACCGGTGCGTCCAGAAAGCCGCAGCGGGCGGCCGAGGCCGCGTCATGGAGCTCCCGGGCGAGCTCGGCGGAGGCGGTGGTGTGGTCCACCAGCGCGGCGCCGGCGGCGAGCCCCGCGATCACGCCGTCGTCGCCCAGCACCACCGAGCGGACGTCGTCGTCGTTGCCGACGCAGACGAACACGGCGTCCGCGCCGGTGGCGGCCTCGCGGGGGGTGTCGAAGGCCGTGCCGTCGTAGGTGGCGCACCAGTCGTCGGCGCGGGCGCGGGTACGGTTGTAGACGCGGACGGTGTAGCCGGCGCGGCTCAGGTGGCCGGCCATGGGAAAGCCCATTACGCCCAGGCCGACGAAGGTGACGGTTTTGGGGGTGGTCATGGGTGGTTCCTTGTGGGTTGGTCTTTGGGGGTCGCGATCTGGAGCTGGCCGGGTAGGCATCGCTCCTACAGGGGGTGAAGGCTGGCTAGGTTGGGGTGTTGTCGCGGAGGAAGTCGCGGACGGCGGCTCGGGCGCGGTCGCGGTCGTCGCCCTCCTTCCAGGACTCGATGAAGGTGGCGTTCGGGGCCAGCTCGGCGATCTCCCGGGAGGTTTCCTCGGGGTGATAGAGGTCGGCGCCGCAGAGGACGAGCAGCGGGGTCTCGCAGGACTCGACGAAGCGGCGGTCGACGTTGAACAGGAAGTCGCCGTCGTACATGTTGTGCTTGAAGGCTTCCCAGTCCTCGTCGCGCACGTCCGGGCGGGCGGCCTTCAGGTCCGCCGCCCAGCCGTCGAACATGTCGTAGAAGGCCTGGCGGTTGTCCTTCAGGCCGATGGTCTGGAACAGCACGGCGGAAGCGACCCGGTCCGGCGCCGCCTCGATGAGGCCCATGCAGTAGGGACCGCCGATGCACATGCCCGCGACGTGGAAGCGGTCCACGCCCAGGTGGTCGAGCAGCGCGAGCTGGTCCCGGGTGTAGACGTGCCAACCGTCGTCGGCGCGGATCGGTGCGGTGGAACTGCCGGCGTTGCGCTGGTCCATGGCGATGACGCGGAACTCGCCGGACAAATCCTCGATGGGATTCCAGGGCGTGCGCTCCCAGAACGACACGGCGGAGCGCATGCCGCCGGGGGCGATGAGCAGCACGGGGAAACCGTCGCCGTGCGTTTCGTAGTAGATGGACACGTCACCGTTCTCGAAGGTCGGCACGTCGGCCCTCCCCTGCCAGTTCGTTGAGGCAAGCATGCCAGACATCCCGGCGCTGCCTCCAGACCACAGAACATGACCCCCGCCTGTAGGAGCGGCCTCCCGGCCGCGATTGACTGGCGGGCCGACCCGGCCGGCCAACCCGGAGATCGCGGCCGGGAGGCCGCTCCTACGGGGTCATGGGTGGGGTTGGGTGAAGAGGTGGGCGTACTGCTCTCTAAGCTGGTTCTTCTGGACCTTGCCCATGGCGTTGCGGGGCAGCGCGTCGACGGTGACGACGGCCTTGGGCTGCTTGAAGCGGGCGAGGCGTCCATCGAGGGCCCTGTCCACCTCGGCCTGGCCGACGGCGGTGCCGTCGGTGACCAGCACGGCCACCACACCTTCACCGAAGTCCGGGTGGGGCACGCCGATGACGGCGCTCTCCACCACCCCGGGCATCTCGTCGAGCAGCGTCTCGATTTCCTTCGGGTAGATGTTGTAGCCGCCGGAGATCACCAGGTCCTTGCCCCGGCCGACGATGGTGATGCGGCCGGACTCGTCCATGGTGGCGAGGTCGCCGGTGATGAAGAAGCCGTCGTCGCGGAACTCCTCGGCGGTCTTGTCCGGCATGTGCCAGTAGCCGGCGAACACGTTGGGACCCTTCACCTCGATGGTGCCGATCTCCCCCGGGGGCAGCACGGTGCCGTCCTCGGCGGCGATCCGCGCCTCCACCCCCGGCAGCGGAAAGCCCACCGTGCCCGCTACCCGCTCGCCGTCGAGGGGGTTCGAGGTGTTCATCATCGTCTCGCTCATGCCGTAGCGCTCGAGGATGCGGTGCCCCGTCCTGGCTTCCCAGGCGGCGAAGGTCTGGGCCGTGAGCGGCGCCGAGCCGGAAACGAACAGCCGCATGTTCGCGCAGGTGTCGCGATTCACGTCGTCGCGCTCGAGCAGCCGCGTGTAGAACGTGGGCACGCCCATCATCACCGTCGCCCGGGGCAGCGCGGCGGCCACTTCGGCGGCGTCGAAGCGCGCCAGGAAGATCATCGGCGTGGCGCCGAGCAGCGCACAGTGCAGCGCCACGAACAGCCCGTGCACGTGGAAGATCGGCAGCGCGTGGAGCAGCACGTCGTCGTCCCGCCAGCCCCAGTAGTCGCGCAGCACCTCGGCGCTGCTGGCGAGGTTGCCGTGGGTCAGCATGGCGCCTTTGGAGCGGCCGGTGGTGCCCGACGTGTAGACGATGGCGGCCAGATCGCCGGCGGCGCGCGCGGCCACGCCGGAATACGGTTCGGCGGCGCGCGCGGCTTCCGCCAGGCTGCCGCTGCCGTCGGCCTCCAGGGTGACGAGCGTCGCGCCGGCCCGGGCCGCAGCGCCCGAGCAGGGCCCGCTCGCCGCCCCGGTGCAGACGAACACCTTCGGCTCCGCGTCGGCGAGGAAGTAATGCACCTCCGCCGCCGTGTAGGCCGTGTTCAGCGGCACGTAGACCGCGCCCAGCCGCAGGCAGCCGAGGTAGAGCGCCACGGCCTCCGCGGACTTCTCCGTCTGCACCACCACCCGGTCGCCGACGCCGGTGCCGAGGGAGGCCAGCGCGCCCGCCATGCGCTCACTGAACTGCTCCAGGTCGTGATAGGACCAGACCAGCGCGTCCGGCCCGGCGCCGAGCACCAGGCAGTCCCGGTGGGGATGGGCGCCGGCGGCGGCGACGAGGGCGTGGGCGAAGTTCTGGTTGTCGCTTTTCATGGCGCGTAGTTTACCGTCTGAGCGCGTACAAGAGAGGGCGTCGGACAAGCCGGCGCAGGGATGCTCGCAGCCGCCCTCCACCCGGGCGGAGCGAGTATGATGCCGGTTCCGTCCAGAGAGGCTGCTGCGTGCCCTACCGAGTCCTGCTCGTGCTGTCCGCCATGGTGCTGCTGACGGCCGGGTGCGCCGAAGACGCCTCGCCCGGCGGCGCGCCCCGGGGCGAGCGCGGCCCCACCCTGGTGGTCACCGAGACCGCCCAGCCGCGCATGATCCGCAGCGAGATCGAGGCCATCGGCACGGCCCGCGCCAACGAGTCCGTCACCATCACGGCCAAGGTCACCGACACGGTCAATCAGGTGCGCTTCGACGACGGCGGCTACGTCGAGGCCGGCGACGTGCTGATCGAACTCACCAACCGGGAGGAGACGGCCCTGCTGGCGGAGGCCCAGGCCAACGTCGAGGACACCCGCACCCAGCTCGAACGGCTCGAGAACCTGCTGGCCCAGCGCACCGTGCCGGTCTCCCAGGTGGACGAAGCGCGGGCCCGGTTCAACGCTGCCGAGGCGCGCTATCAGTCGGTGCTGGCGCGGCTGGCGGACCGGTTGATCCGCGCGCCGTTCAGCGGTGTTCTCGGTTTCCGGCAGGTCAGCGCCGGCACCCTGGTCACGCCCGGCACGGCGATCACCACCCTCGACGACGTGTCCGTCATCAAGCTCGACTTCTCCCTGCCGGAAACCTATCTGAGCCTGCTGCATCCGGGGCTGTCGCTGGCGGCCCACAGCGTCGCCTACCCGGAGCGGACCTTCGACGCCACCGTGCGGACCGTGGACTCCCGGGTGGATCCGGTGACCCGCACCGCCACGGTCCGGGCCCACATCGACAACGACGGGCTGCTGCTGCGGCCCGGCATGCTGCTCACCGTGCGGCTGGTGGCCGAGGAGCGCCAGGCGCTGATGGTGCCGGAGGACGCGCTGGTGCAGCGCGGCGATCAGGCCTACGTCTACACCGTCGAGGAAGGCGTCGCCGACATGCGCGAAGTGAGCCACGGCGACCGGTACCAGGGCTGGGTGGAGATCACCCACGGCCTGACGCCGGGGGAGACGGTGATCACCGAAGGCGTGATCAAGGTGCGGCCGGGGTCGCGGGTGCGCACGGCCGACGCGGTGAGCCGTGTCTTTCCTGGAAAACCGTCACTCGTGGGACGGCCATCGCTTGTAGGAGCGGTCTCCATACCGCGATTGGGAGTGCCCCCCGAAGATCGCGGTCTGGAGACCGCTCCTACAGGGGCTTTGGGGTAGCGGCGATGTGGCTGTCGGACGTATCGGTCAAGCGGCCCGTGTTCGCCACGGTGATCAGCCTGCTGCTGCTGGCGTTCGGGGTTCTGTCGTTCAATTTCCTGCCGCTGCGGGAGTATCCGGACATCAACCCGCCGGTGGTGTCGATCAGCACCAGCTACGTCGGTGCCTCCGCCGAGATCATCGAGACCCGCATCACCCAGGTGATAGAGGATCAGATCAGCGGCATCGAGGGCATCAAGCAGATCACCTCGTCGTCCCGGGACGGCCGCTCCAGCGTCAACATCGAGTTCGCCCTGGACCGGGACATCGACGAGGCCGCCAACGACGTCCGGGACCGGGTGTCGCGCATCGTCGGCCGGCTGCCCGAGGACGTCGAGAAGCCGGAGGTCGCCAAGCAGGATTCCGACGCCCGGCCGATCATGTACATCAGCCTGTCCAGCGACCGCATGACCATCATGGAGCTGGACGACTACGCCCGCCGCTATCTGGAGGATCGCTTCGCGGTGATTCCGGGCGTAGCGGCGGTAAGCGTCAACGGCGGCCGTCCGGCCATGCGGATCTGGCTCGACCGCCTCGCCCTGGCCGCCCGCAACCTCACCGTCTCGGACATCGAGGCGGCCCTGCGGCGGGAGAACCTGGAGCTGCCCGCCGGGCGGCTGGAATCCAGCGACCGTGAATTCCAGGTGCGCCTGGAGCGCAGCTACAACACGCCCCAGGACTTCCGCAATCTTGTCCTCGACACCGCCGACGACGGCACTCTGGTGCGCCTCGGCGAGGTGGCCCGGGTGGAGCTCGCGCCCCAGAATCTGCGGGAGTCGTTCCGCGCCAACCAGAAGACCACCGTCGGCCTCGGCATCGTCAAGCAGTCCACGGCCAACACCCTGGAGACCCTGGAGGCCGTGAAGGCCGAGATCGCCCGGGTCAACCAGACCCTGCCGGAGCACATGGAGTTCATCGCCAGCTCCGACGACTCCCTGTTCATCCGCGAGGCCATCGACTCCGTCTACCAGACCATCATCGCCACCACGGTGCTG
>MDTG01338197.1_pt1 | contig 10021 bp, 7 predicted proteins | sample 811421 | NCBI WGS metagenome assembly MDTG01 (sample SAMN05326645, study PRJNA326480) | marine metagenome | isolation source: seawater | place: Pacific Ocean: South East | collected 2011 | reverse complement strand
TAGTTTCTTTTAAAATTTTTAAGGACTCTTTGTATGAAAGCATACTTTTTCTTTTTATGACGAATTACTTTAAATTTTAATTCTTGTTGTTTAAGTTGACTTACCAAGTTTGTGAAGTTTTTTAAATCTTTAATTTGAATATCAAATTGAAACTGAAGATAGTTTTTTTCTCTTTTAGTCAATTCAATATTAACAATATTTGCATCGTTTATACCAATTAAAGTACTAACTTTACCTAAAATTCCTGGCTTGTGTGGTAGATCAATAGATAATGTTGAGGTGTATTCTTTAATTTTTTGATCATTTTCTAATAATTTTCCCTGCCAATGTTTCCTTATAGATGCTCTTGCCTTTCCAGTTTTGCTGGAGGATAGCCAATGTAAAGAGGGTGAAATTTTCTTAGATGTAATAATCTTAATCATGTCTCCGTTTTTAAGTGAAGATTGTAAAGCTGAATTTTGACCGTTAATTTCACATCCAATTGCTGTATCACCAATTTTTGTATGTACGGCATATGCAAAATCTATAGGCGTTGCATCTTTTGGAAGCTTAATTACAGCACCTTTTGGTGTGAAACAAAAAACGTTGTCTTGAAACATTTGAAGTTTTGTAAACTCAAAATAATGGTCAGGGCTTCCACCTGTTTCCATTATTTCAACAAGGTCTCTCAACCAATCATATTCTTTCCATGATAATTCCGAAAATTTCTCAGAGGATTTGTATTTCCAGTGAGAAGCAATACCTCTTTCGGCAAATTCATGCATTGGCCTTGTTCTTATTTGTATTTCAATTCTTTTTTTTACTGGCCCGATTACAGAAGTATGAATTGATTTATATTGATTAATTTTTGGTGTTGATATGTAATCTTTAAATTTTCCTGGTATAGCAGAATACTGACTATGAAATAATCCTAAAGTTATATAACAATCATTAATATTTTTTAAAATTACCCTAAAGCCGACAATATCTGTTAATTGTTCTAGAGAAATTCTTTTTGTTTGCATTTTTCTCCATATTGAAAAAGGAGTTTTTTCTCTTCCGGTTATTTCAGCTTCTATGTTATTTGAAGAAAGAAGTGAATTAAGTTCATCAGAAACTTGATTAATAATATCGTTTCTTTTATTCTTAATCACACTTAACCTATTCAAAATTAAATTTCTAGCTTCAGAATTCAGTACGGAAAAAGATAAATCTTCCAATTCATCTCTTATTCTATTCATTCCCATTCTGTCCGCTAATGGAGCATAAATCTCCATAGTTTCTTTGGCCTTCCTAATTTTTTTATTTTCATCTTTAACAGAATTAATTGTTCTCATATTATGTAATCTGTCTGCTAGTTTAACTAATAGGACCCTAATATCTTTAGAAGTAGCTAGGATAAGTTTTCTGAAATTTTCTGCTTTTGAATTTTCAACAGCTTTTTCTTCTAAAGCCGAAATCTTCGTAACGCCATCCACTAAATCGGCAACTTCTTTTCCAAATTCTTTTTTTACTGTATTATAAGTTTCTTTTGTATCTTCAATTGTGTCATGTAGAAGGCCTGTAGTTATAGTAGCACTATCTAATTTGAGTTCAGTTAAGATGCTTGCTACAGCTATTGGGTGGCTAACAAATGGAACACCCTCGTCTCTTTTTTGGTTCTTGTGAGCTTCCAAAGCAAAATTGTAAGCTTTTGAAAGAGCATCTGGGTCAAAAAACCTATTATATGATTTAACTTTTTTTAATAATTCTTCATTATTTAACATAACTATTTATATCATTTTGAGTTAATTTTGTAATCTCATTATTAGGTGTTTTAAGATCTTTAATTAATACATCTATATTTTTTTTTGTATCAGGGTGTACCCAATTAGGACAAATTTCTTTCAAGGGATGTAAAACAAAGTTTCTATATGCCATATTTTCGTGAGGAAGAGTTATACTTAAACTTTCATTATTTAAACTAAGAACTTTTCCATTATAATCGATTATGTCAATATCGCAGGTTCTAGGATCGTTTTTTTTTTCTCTTTTCCTTTCAATTTTTTCTTCTGTAGATATTAAGAGCGACATAAGATCAATTGGCGATAAGTTCGATTTAATAGAAATTACAATATTAATAAATTTTGGTTTGTTTTTATCTGGGTAGGAAAAAGATTCGTAGTAACTAGACTTTTTAACTATTGTAATATTTTTTTGTTTTAAATATGAAATAGCTAATTCTATATTTTTGAATCTATCACCTAAACTAGACGATAAATTTGATCCAATTCCAAGAAAAATCATCACTTGTTTCTACTTAAAATTCTAGCCTTTTCTCTATCCCAATCTCTTTTTTTCTTAACAGCTCTTTTATCATAAATTTTTTTCCCTTTTGCAATGGCTACTTCTACTTTAGCCTTTCCTTTTTTAAAATAAATTTTAGTAGGTATAATTGTTAATCCATCTCTGTTTATTTTTCCAATAACCTTGTTGATTTCTCTTTTGTTTAATAAGAGTTTCCTTGAGTCTCTAGGGTTATGGTTGTTATAACTAGATTCTTTATACGCAGGTATATAGGAATTAATCAAATAAATTTCACCTTTGTGATCAGTGGCATATGCATCTGTTATATTTGCTTTTCCGTCTCTAAGAGACTTAACCTCTGATCCTTTTAAAACAATGCCTGCCTCTATAAGTTCTTGAAAAAAATAATTAAATCTTGCCTTACGATTATTTGAAATAATTTTTATACCAATTTTTTTTTTTGCTTTCATTAAAGCAATTTTACAGATTTAAGAACCTTTTCTATTTCTATTTTAGATCTATCTGTAAGTTTAACAAGTGGCAATCTAACTTCATCGGATGACAGGTTTAATAAACTTGCAGCGTATTTTACTGGACTTGGATTGCTTTCAATAAATAAAACTTTATGCAGTGGCATCAATTTTTCATTAATTTCATTAGCCTTGGTATGGTTTTTGCTTAAAGAGGCTTTTTGAAATTCAGCACAAAATTTTGCTGCAACATTAGCTGTAACAGATATACAACCAACACCACCTCTATTATTAAACTCTAAAGCTGTGCCATCCTCTCCAGATAATTGAATAAATTCAGGTCCCATTTTTTTTAATTGCTGATCAACTCTATCTAAGTCTGCCGTTGCATCTTTTACGCCGGCAATATTTTTTAATTCAAAAAGTCTAGCCATTGTATCAACTGACATATCAATAACAGAGCGAGGTGGTATATTATAAATTATAATAGGAATGCCTACATTGTCGTTTATTTTTTTATAATGTTGATAAAGTCCTTCTTGTGTTGGTTTGTTATAATAAGGTGTAACAATTAACAAACCATCGGCTCCAGATTTTTCTGCGTGTTTTGACAATTCAACGGCTTCTTCTGTAGAATTTGAACCTGTTCCAGCTATAACAGGAATCTTGCCTTTGCATTCTTTAACTGCAATTTCGATAACTTTTTTATGTTCATTATTATTTAAAGTCGGAGACTCACCTGTAGTCCCTGCAGGTACCACGCCTTTTGTGCCATTAGAAATATGATGATGTATAAGAGAAGTATATTTTTCTTGATCTATTTGATCGTTTTTAAATGGCGTTATTAAAGCTACGATTGAACCTTTGAACATAATTCTTTATATAGTATTAAATCTAATCTTTCGAAATTTTATGCTTAAACATTTAATTAGTCTAGTTTTTTTATTGATGACTTTACAGCATGCATCTGCAGTTGCAGATACGAGCTCAGTTATAATACCCAAAATTAAACCAATTGAAAAATCTATTAAATCTATTGATGAAAAAAAATCGTATATTTTACCTGAAAAAAAACCAATAATAAAAAAAAGCGTATCAATATTAAAGAAAAATATCCTTCCTAAAAATAAGCCTGAAATACTTAAGAAAGATAAAATAAAAATAGAAAAATCAATATCAGAAATAACCCCTAAAGAAAAACCTATTCAAAAAGAACAAGTTGCTAAAAAGAAATTTGTAGAAAAAATTGACATAAATAATTTTATTCTTCCTGAAAAAAAACCAATATCTTATAAAACAGTAAGCAGCAAAGAAGCTCTTGAATCTGTAGTTTTGTCAAAAAAAGATTATGCTTATGCAAAAGAAGTATTCTTAAATATAAAACAAAAAAAATGGACCATAGCTTTTAGACTTTCTAAAAAGATAAAAGATAAAGACTTTAATGATTTAATATGGTGGATATATCTAAAAGAAAAAAGTAACAAAGCAACTTTTTCAAATTATATAGATTTTATTGACAAAAATCCTAATTATCCAAGAATAAATAGACTTAAGTATCTTGCAGAACATAAAATCAATCTAAATAGTAACAGTCCGAATACAGTGATTGGATGGTTTGAATCATCTGCTCCATTAAGTGGATTTGGAAAAATAAAATTGGGTGAATCATATTTATTGAAAGGAGATATAGAAAAAGCATCAGAGTTAATAAAAGAAGGATGGGTTAATGCATCACTTAGCTCTAAAGATTTAAGGTATCTAAACAAAAAATATAAAAAATTTTTAAACACCTCCGATCACATTAAAAGAGCAGATTATATGGCTTGGGAATATAAGTACTGGGACTTAAAAAGAATATTAAGATATCTACCAAAGGACCAAAGAGCTTTGTACAATGCTAGACAAATATTGATGAGTAATTCTTATGGAGTTGATAACGCTATAACACAAGTTCCAGCAAAACTAAAATCTGATATTGGTTTGAGATACGATAGATTAAAATGGAGGAGAAGAAGAGGAAGATTAGAATCCTCTTTAGAAATAATTGACAAATCACCTAATGATGCAAACAAATTAGTAAGACCTGACTTATGGTGGAAAGAAAGGCATATAATTTCAAGATCTTTAATATATAAAAAAAAATATGCAAAAGCATATGAAGTAGCAAAAAATCATTCTTTAACAAATGGTCCTGAATTCGCTGAAGCTGAATGGATGTCTGGATGGATAGCATTAACTTTTTTGAATGATCCAAATAAAGCTTTATCACATTTTAAAAACTTTTATGAAAATGTTGGATATCCAATTAGCTTAGGCAGAGGTGCTTATTGGATTGGAATGACATATGAAAAACTTGGTAAGAGTAAATTATCAAAAGACTTTTTTGAAGAAGGGTCAAAATATTTAACAACATATTATGGACAATTATGCTTTTTAAAAATAAATCCAACAGGAGAATTTAAGTTAATTGATCAATCAAAATATTCAAAAGATTTTGAAAAAGAATTTGATAAAAGTCCTTTAGTTAAACATGTTGTTCTTCTTAAAGAATTAAATAAAACTAAATATAGCAAGGATATTCTCAAACACTTGGCTGAAACAAATATTGAAAAAGGTAGTGAGGTACTTGCAGCAAAACTTGCTACTCAAATTGGAAGATATGATTATGCAATACAAATTTCCAAAAAAGCTTCATACGAAAAAAGATTTTACAATAAATTTAATTACCCAATCATTACAACTCCAAGAGAAATTAATGGCAAAATAATGCCTTCGCAGGAAATAATCTTAGCAATTACTAGACAGGAGAGTGAGTTTGACCCAAAAGCTAATAGTTATGCAGGTGCAAAAGGAATGATGCAACTTATGACTTACACTGCAAAATTAGTAGCAAAGCAAATGAAAGTGCCTTATAGAAAAAGTAAATTAACATCAGATCCAGAGTATAATATTAAATTAGGAACATATTATTTTAATTCCCTTTTGAATGAATATAAAGAAGTATATCCTTTTGCAATTGCTGGCTACAATGCAGGGCCTAAAAGAGTAAAATATTGGAGAAAAATTAATGGCGATCCAAGTAAAGGTAAAATTGATTATGTCAATTGGATTGAATTAATCAAATTTAAAGAAACTAGGAACTATGTTCAAAGAGTCATTGAAAATGCTAACGTATATAGATTTATGTTAAGTGGAAAACCGATAGAGTTGGAAAACTATTTTAGATAAACTTTTGGCGGTGAGAGTGGGATTCGAACCCACGGTAGATTGTTACACCTACGGAAATTTAGCAAACTTCTGGTTTAAACCAGCTCACCCATCTCACCATAAACACAATTTATATAACATTTTCAAAATATAAAGAAAACTTTTTTATCTTCATTAAAACTTTTAATCATTAGGCCCCTGGCTATCGCCAACATTAAAAAACCCAGTAGCCAGTTCATAATCAACAAACCGTAGAAAATGTCATGAAAATGGCCATTCATAATATTTAAAATAAACCAAACCATAGTAAATGGAAAAATAACCATCCTAAAAAGATTTGAGTAAAATATTAAAAAAGTTTTTTTTAATGCTGTAAATAAAGCATGTGAAATAAAAAAAACAGGATAAATAGGTCCTATAAATGCTACGATTTTTAAATATGTAGATCCATATTTAATAACCTCGAAGTCACTTGAAAAAATTCTAATTATAGGTTCAGCAAAAATATATAATAAAACTCCAGAGATACACATAATAACAACTCCAATGAAAATTGCTTTTGAATATACATCCTTAATTCTATCAAATCTTCTAGCACCATAATTTTGCCCTGCTATTGATATTACCGCTGTATTCAAACCTATTACAGGAAGAGAAAATAAATGTTCAAATCTAACAGCTGCTCCATATCCTGCTACAGCTTGATCTCCAAAAATACTCACAAAAGATAATAATATATAACTGCCTACTGATACTAAAAATAAAGCCATTGTTATCGGCATACTTTGGTTAAAAATATTTATTAAAAAATTCCTTCTTATAAAAAAATTTGATAAATTCAATTTAATTTTTAAATCAGTTTTATTAACTTGAAAGTATAAATATATACATGCGAAAAATTGAATTAATATAGTGGATATGGCTAATCCTGCTATTCCAAATGCTGGTATAAAATATAATCCAAAAATGAAAATTGGATTTAATATGATATTAGAAATTACTCCAACAAAAAGAACATTTCTATAAGTTTTTGTATCACCTTGTGCGTAAAGTATTGAATTAAATGAGGTTAAAATTAAAAAAAAGATAGTTCCCAAAAAAATTATATCTGTATATTCTTTTGCTAAACTTATACTTTCCACTGAACTTCCCATTAATTTCAAAAGATCATAAGAGAAGTATATACCTGCAAACATTATTACCACTGAAAGCAAAAATGCGTATACCAATGAGTGATAAGAATAAATTGAGGCTAATAATCTGTTGTTAGAACCTAAAGAATTGGATATTAATGAATTACAACCAGCAACTATTCCAATGCCTGCAGAAACAATTATAAAATATAATGGAAAAGATTTTGCTAAGGCTGACAGGGCTTCCGGTGAAATTTTTCCTGCATAAAAAGTATCTACAAGGTTAAATAAAGTTTGGAATAAACTTCCAGTCATAGATGGAATAGCTATATTCCTTAATAGTTTTAAAATTGGACTTGAGGTTAAATTGAGTTTTTTATCCAAATTTTACCTCAAAAATATTCTTTTTGAAAAATATACTTCTTGCCCATTTTTTTTGCTGCTAAGATTTGTTTTTGTCTCATGGCAAATCTAGCCTTTTGTATCTGAGTAAGATGATCATGGCATTTTGGACAGGAAATTCCCTCTACAAATTTTATAGATTTTTTTTCCTTTAAAGAAACTGGCTTTCTACATGCACTGCACATTGAATAAGTTCCAACCTTTAGTTTATGTCTAAGTGAGATTCGATTATCAAAAACGTAGCACTCACCTCTCCATAGGCTTTGTTTTTGATTAATTTTTTTTAAATAATTTAGTATTCCTCCCTTTAATTGAAAAATTTTTTTAAATCCTTTTCTTTTTAAATAAACGGAAGCTTTTTCACATCTGATACCCCCTGTACAAAACATTGCAATTTTATTTTTTTTATTAAACTTTTTTAAATATTTTGGAAAATCTCTAAAATTATTTATTTTAGGGTTTTTTGCACCTTTAAAAGTCCCGAGTTCAAATTCAAAGGGCTTTCTCGCATCTATAATTTTTATATCTTTTTCTAATAATAATGAGTTCCATTCTTTAGGCTCAACAGAATTATTTAATTTTTGTGACGGAGATATTTGAATTCCTAGCGGAACGACTTCTTTCTTTATTTTTGTTTTTCCTCTATGAAATGGTTGAAAATTATTAGTAGAGATATTTTCTGAGTCAAAGTTTTCGATTTTGCAAATTTTTTTAATTTCACTCTTAATTTTTTTAATATTATTTTTTTTTCCAGAAATAGTCCCGTTAATGCCTTCTTTTGAAAAAATTATTGTACCTTTCAGATTGTATTTAACTAACTGTATTTGAAAAGTTTCTTTTAGTTTTTTCAATCCTGCAAGCCTTTTAAATTTATAAAATCCAAGAATATAAAACATTTAAATTTTCCTACAAATTGTTATTCCGTCTCCTAATGGCAAAATAGTTTTTTCTACTCTATCATCTTTCTTAATAAAAGAATTAAATTCCCTAATCATATTAGTTAATCTATCATTTTTACTAGGATCGGTAACATCTCCCTTCCATAAAACATTATCTACAAGTATAAATCCATTATTCTTAACAAGTTCTAAAGATAAATTATAATAATTTTTATAGTTCTCCTTGTCAGCATCAATAAAAATCATATCAAAAATCTTATTGTCATTTTTGAGTTTTTTAAAAGTTTCTATTGCTGGTCCCAAAATAATTTTTATATTATTTAAATTAGCTTTTCTAAAAAAATTTGTGGCAATCTTAGAGGTTTCTTTGTTGATATCCAAACAGGTAATTTTTCCGTCTTTTGGGATAGCGAGACCCATTGATAAGGCGCTGTAACCTGTAAAAGTTCCAACTTCTAAAATACTTTTGATATTATTCATCTTAATAAAAAGTTGAAAAAAATAAGCTTGAGTTATTGAAATTTGCATTTTTTTAACATCACCTAGTCTATCGTTGTGACCAAGTATTTCTTTTTGAACAGGGTGTAAATCGTAACTATGATCAGAAATATATTTTTCTAATTTCTCATCAATTTTGAGACTTTTAATCATTTTTTAATTTTACTTTTAAAATATCATTAACCAATTTGGGGTTAGCTTTTCCAGATGAAGCTTTCATAATTTCACCAACAAAAAAACCATAGAGCTTTTCTTTACCAGACTTGTACTCAGAAACTTTATCTGAATTATTTCCTAAAACTTTAATTACTATTTTTTCCAATTCTTTTGGATCGCTTTGTTGTTTTAAACCCTTTTCTTTTATGATTTTTGTCGGTTCTTCTCCAGTTTCAACCATTAATTCAAAAACTTTTTTTGCTATTTTTCCTGAAATTTCACCAGAACTAATATTATTAATCAATAATGATAAATTTTTAGGTGTTACTGGAGAGTCTTTAATATCTAAATTTTTATCATTTAAAACAGCAAAAAGTTCAACTATTATCCAATTTTTTGCGAGTTTTATGTCTGAGTTTTTTATTACTTCTTCAAAGTATTTTGAGATATCAATTTCTGAAACAAGAACATTCGCTTCGTAAGGTGTAAGTTTAAATTTTTTAATAAATCTATCTTTTTTTTGATCTGGTAATTCAGGTAATTTTTTTTTCAAATCATCAACAAAACTTTGTTTTATTTCTAATGGTAAAAGATCTGGATCAGGAAAGTATCTGTAATCATGCGCCTCTTCTTTTGATCTCATTGATCTTGTTTCATTTTTTTTGGTATCAAAAAGTCTAGTTTCTTGTTCTATTGATTTAGCAGATTCTAGCAGCTCTACTTGTCTTCTAGCTTCAGAGTTAATGGCCATTTCCATAAATTTTATTGAATTAACATTTTTTATTTCACATCTAGTTCCAAATTTCTTTTCTCCTTTTTTTCTTACCGAAACATTTACATCAGCCCTTAAAGAACCTTCCTGCATATTTCCATCACAAGTTCCAAGATATCTCATTATTGTTCTAAGTTTTTTAACGTATGAGTTTACTTCGCTTGGAGATCTTAGGTCTGGTTTGCTTACGATTTCCATTAAAGCTACTCCAGATCTATT
>MDTG01308803.1_pt1 | contig 10021 bp, 6 predicted proteins | sample 811421 | NCBI WGS metagenome assembly MDTG01 (sample SAMN05326645, study PRJNA326480) | marine metagenome | isolation source: seawater | place: Pacific Ocean: South East | collected 2011 | reverse complement strand
CTGACCCCCTGCATGCCATGCAGGTGCTCTACCAACTGAGCTATGGCCCCTAGTATTTAAATAACAGTTATATCAATTAATCTAAAGATTATTTTTATAACCGCAATTTATCTTATGCTAGTTTATATGATTAAATTAATCAATTCCACAATTTTTTTATAATTATTTTATTTATAAAATTCTTTCAACAGCAAAACATTTATATCAGAGGAAATTTCTTTAAGATTTATAAATACATTTATCATACATTTAATTGTATTTATAAAATTTACCAATAATAAGTTAATTATTTGAATACGATATTAATCACCGGCGGTTTTGGTTACATTGGAAGCCATACTTGTTTAAACCTTTTAGAAAAAGGAAAAAATATATTAGTTGTTGACTCATTAGCAAACAGCACAAAGAAAGTTCAATCTAGAATTGAGTTTTTATCATCTTCAAATAGTAATTCAAATGGGAAATTGATTTTTAGAAAAGGTGATATAAGAAATAAAGATTGGTTAAGAGGTATATTCAAAGAGTTTAAATTCTTAAGAAGTCCAATTAATTTTGTATTTCACTTCGCTGGGTTGAAATCTGTTGAAGAATCAACTCAAGTTCCCCTCGCATATTGGGATTCAAATGTAAACGGAACAATAAATCTACTAAACATCATGAAAGAAAATAGTTGTTTTAATATGATATTTAGTAGTAGTGCGATGGTTTATAAACAAAATCTTAATAAATCATTTAAAGAGGATGACGCATTAGATCCAACAAATCCATATGCTTTGACAAAATTTACTATTGAGAAAATCTTACAAAACTTATCCATAAGTGAGCCTAACAAATGGAGGATAGCTAATTTAAGGTATTTCAATCCAGTCGGAGCACATTCATCAGGTCTTTTAGGTGAAAATCCAAAAAGGATGTCATCAAATTTATTCCCTGCTATATTAAGTTCTTTAAATGACAATAGAAAGGAATTATCTATATTTGGGAATAACTGGCAAACTCCTGATGGTACATGTATAAGAGACTTTATTCATATAATGGATCTAGCAAATGCTCATATAGCTGCTAGTGATTTGCTTATATCAGAAAACCCTCAAATTATTACTTTAAATATAGGGACAGGTATAGGCACAAGTGTATTAAATATAATAAATACTTTTGAGGAAGTTAATAATTGCTCAATTAATTATAAGTTTGATCAAGTAAGACCAGGAGATGTCCCATATATTGTTGCAGATAACAAATATGCTATAAAAAAACTTAATTGGAAACCCCAAAAAGATATTGTAGATATCTGTAGAGATTCATGGAATTGGCTCCGCAAACAAAACTGAGTTAAATAAATAAATATTTATTAGCTTAATTTCCTCGAGCTTATTTCATCTTTTTTGAAATAAAACCTCTAGGCAAATAGTTTAAATTACTTTTTTATATTTAAATAAATAATCATCAAAAATATAAAACCTCAAATTAATGCTTCATTGGGAATAATTTTATAAATAATAAGATGATTTAATTGAGCTTTATAAGATTTTATTCTGTATAAATAGTATTTTTTTAATTCATTAAAAATACTATGAATCCTTATATGTATAGTCAACTATTTCAGAATTAGGTGTATAGTCAGCAACAATGCTTTTTAATTTTTTAATAATATTATTTAAATCATTTTCTTCTATAAGATTTTCTAGATGGTCCAATTCTATTATTAAGTCATCATAGTTAATAAAAGGTTCTTTTGATTTAAAGATCTTTGGATGTTTTGTTTTTAAGGGTGAATCAGAAAGAAGAAGTTCCTCATATAATTTTTCACCTGGTCTTAAACCAGTAATTTCTATTTCAATATCTCCATTAGGATTATCTTCATTTTTTATAGATTTACCAGATAATTCAATCATTCTTTTAGCTAGATTAAAAATTTTAATTGGTTCACCCATATCTAATAAAAAAACCTCTCCTCCTTTTCCCATCGCTCCCGCTTGTATAACAAGTTGCGCTGCTTCAGTAATAGTCATAAAATATCTGGTTATCTTTGGATGTGTAAGTGTTATTGGGCCTCCATTTTTTATTTGTTCCCTAAATTTTGGTATTACTGACCCCGATGAATCTAGAACATTCCCAAATCTCACAATAGAAAAATTTGTTTTAAATGGCTTCTTATGATTTAATGCTTGAAGGCTCATTTCTGAAATTCTTTTAGTAGCCCCCATAAAATTTGTCGGTCTTACAGCCTTATCAGTAGATATAAAAACAAAATTCGGTACTTCATGAATCATAGCTAAATTAGCTAGATGAAAAGTTCCAAAAAGATTATTTTTAAGGCCTTCAACAAGATTATGTTCAACTAAGGGAACATGTTTATATGCTGCAGAATGATATATAGTTGCAGGTTTCCAAATTGAAATTATATCTTTGATTCTTTTTTGATCTTGAACAGATCCAATTAAAGGGACTAAATCAATTTTATTTATATTAATCTTTTCTAGCTCAGAATGAATTTTATATAATGCATATTCGCTTATTTCTAATAATAAAATCTTCTTAGGATTGTATTTTATAATTTGTTTGCATAATTCACTACCAATTGATCCTCCAGCTCCCGAAACCATAATTGTTTTGGAAAAAATATTTTTTCTCATTAGTTCTCCAAAAGGTTCCACTTCAAATCTTCCTAATAAATCGTCAATATTTAAATCTAAAAAATCAGTAATTAAACTTTTTCCTTTTATTAAATCTGAAATACTAGGAATTGTTCTAACCGCTATCTTATAGTTTGATAATTTAAGAATTATTTTTCTTCTTTGACTATTTGGGATAGATGGTAGAGCCAGTAAAATTAAATTAATATTTTTTTCTTTTATTAAAAGATCCAATTCGTTGGGAGAAAAAATCTTCTTTCCATCAATAAAACAACCTTGTTGGTATTTATCATCATCTAAGAAACCCTTAATTTTAATATCAGAACTTTCCTGCATTGCTCTTACCAATTGTCTTCCCGCTATACCAGCTCCGTAAACTAATGCATAAGAAATATTATTATTTAGCCGTTCCTTATTAATAAATTTAGAAATTAAATTTATTAATAATATTCTCCAGGAAATAATAAGCGTCCAAAATAATATAGGTTGTATTAATCCAATTGTCCTTGGAATTCCTTCTATACCTAAGAATACAATTATTGAGGAGTATAAAAGTCCATATATGAATATTGCTTTAGAAACTATAAAAATTGTATATAGACCAGAAAATCTGAAAATAGATTTATATAAACCAAAAATAAAAAAAATTGGGAAAGATAATACAAATGAATATATTAATGCGCTTAAACCTCTTTCAGATAAAGAAACAAAATCACCTAACCTTAGATAATAAGAAATCCAAACTGAGAAAATACAAATTACTAAATCTATTAAAAAAGCAATAAAAGTCTTCACAAATCTTGGTTGATTAAATAATATTCTTATTATTTTTTTAATTTCAAGTAAAGTTATAGTGTTCATTCATTTATAAAAATTCTAATATCACAATATATATTAATAGATAAAAGTATTCACTAATAAAAAAATATTTTTATATTAAAGATAATATATATTTCTATTTTTTATTAATTTATGTACTAATGATTTCAATTAATAAAAATACTGTATAAACGCTCCTACTAAAATTATATTTAAATTTCTTTAGGATAGATTTACTTTGAATTATAGTAATTTATTAGTTTCATTAGTCGAATAAATTATATGATTATTTAATTATCAATTACTAAGTATCAAATATATAATATGTCTTATAATTAAAAAAATCTTTATATAAAAATAATTTCTAAATTAATACGCTCAAATATCTACAATATTGTAGGTTCTATTATTTCAATAATTAATAAATATATTGAAGATTAGCTAAAGAGTAAATTAGCAGAAATGACTTTTTAGCATTGAATGTACTTTAAAATATAAATTTATAAAACTTCCAATTAGACTTATTGGTTATTCAAAATTAAATCATTAAACTTACCATTTCAAAATAAAATATTTTGATATGGAATCCAACAATAAGAATGATGCGCAAACTTTAACCAGAAAACTAAACTTAAAAATGAAAAAATTACAGTTAGATAAGTAAATAAAATACTTTTCTCTCCAAAAAATTTAATTTCTGGTAGAGAAGATGCTATATATATGGTTGATGGAAATAAAAAAAGTAATAATCTATAAGCAATTGTTGATTTAATAAACATAATAGGCATAATTAAAATTACTAATAATGAAGATATTTTTAATAATTTCTTTTGAAAAATTCCAACAATAAATTTATCCTGAAAATATAAATATAAAAGAGAAGGAATTAAATTTAATATCCAAACAAATATTACCCCTCTCGCATTGGAATTTACATCCTTAAAATAATTTATAATTTTTTCATAAATCAAAGGAAAATTATTTAAAAATATTACCAAAATAATTGAATAAAAAGAAATTTTTATAAAAGAATCAATTTTTCTTTTTGATGATTTATTATTCAAAAATAAAATCAAAGCATTAAAAATAATTGAAGATTGATGAAATAAGATAGAAAATATTGAGAAAAAGTATCCTAGAACATTTTTCTTGTGAATAAATAATAAAATAGATGATAATAAAAAGGCAATAGATGAAGCTTGTCTTATTGGTCCCATTCCAACAACAATAATGAAATATGGATATGAAATTAAAAGTGATAGATAAGTCCTTTTAATAAGGTAACAGAAAATAAATAAAGGAATAGTAAAAAAAATTCCATAAATAAAAATCAATATATGAAATTCAAATTTATAAGAAACTAATTTTGCGATAAAAATATATCCCAAATCAAGAAATTCTTTCTGATTTTTAAAAATAAAATCTATATCATTTTCAGAAATCTTTTTAAAATGATTAATATAATTATCCCAATCACATCCAATCTGATCTCTGAAACAAATAAATATTACAAATAAACAAAAGACACAAAAATATAAATATTTATTTTTTAACAAAATTCTAAATTTATCTATATTCTCTAATAAAGAAAAAATAGATAATAATACAAGAGGAATAAAATAAATTAACAATATACTAAAAATAATTATCGTAAATATTCATTATCTGATTATTTATAGTTTCAATAGAAAATTTTTGCATAACACCTTTTCTAGCTTTAATTCCATATTCAATTGCTAATTCTGGAAATTCTAAATACGTTTTAATTGCAAACTTTAATTTATTCTTATTTTTAGGAGGCACTAAAAGTCCAGAATATTTATTTTTGATTACTTCTCTGCATCCAGGCACATTAGTTGTAATTATTGGTAAAGACATTGATGCTGCCTCAAGAAGAGATTTGGACAAACCTTCTCTCCAAGATGGAAGGACAACAATATCCATTATTTTATAAACGTTATACATATCGTTAGATTTTCCTATGAAATTTATATTTTTATTAAAAAGCTTATTTAAATTTTTTCCTTTTAAAAAAGTTCTATTTTGTTTATCTACTTCCCCGGCAATATTAAGTGTAAATTTATAATTATCAGACCAAAGCTCTTCACATGCATCTATTAAATCGATTATTCCCTTTTCTTCTATTATCCTTGCCGGAAAAAGTATTTGAATCTCATTATTAAAAATTTTCTTAGAATGTTTTCTTTTAAAATAATTTATATCAACACCTGATCCATTGATAACAACACTTTTGCTAGAGGAAGTAAAACCTCTTTTTATAAAAGTATTCTTATCAGATACATTATGAAAAACATTAAGGACATTTTTATAATTGAAGGCATATCTATATATTGGAAATAATAATTTATTAAGCAATTTCAATTTTTTGCGTTGGCTATGCAAAGATGGACCCAAACCGGTAATATGATTAATAATTTTTTTTGTCCTATTTAAACGTGCAATTATACTTCCATACAAACATGGTTTAATAGTAAAGTTATGTACAAAGATTGGTTTATATTTAAAATATAATAACAAAATATTTAACAGCGTAATTAATTCTAATAATATATTTTCTGATCCTCTGATAAGAAATAGTTTTTCAAATTTTATTATAAATTTGGAAATATATTGATAGTAATTGTCTTTAGTTGAAATTAATATTATTTTATAGCCTTTATTAGAAAGTCTTTGCAAGAAATCATACCTAAAGTTATATATGTACCAAGTGCAATTTGCAAATATAAATATATTTTTATCTTTACTAATCATTTAATTTATCTTTAAACAATATAGTGATCTTATTTTATCTACATTAGGCCAATATTTTATTAAGCCCTTATGATTAAGTAAATATTCATGATGATTATGTTTATAAATTTGATTTTTTTCATTAATATTATCAATCAACAAAATATGGCTGCCTAAATTCTCATAATTTCTTTGAATCATTTTCTTGAGACATAATTCGCTAAGATCATGCACAAAACCTAAAATAGATACTACAACATGCTCATCATTTAACTTAATCAAATTATTTGCATAATTAAATAAACTATCATCATTTATAAAGAATTTAAAACTTTGAGTACCATATGAATGAATTACTTCTCTGAGACGGGAATCTTTATCATATCCAAGTTTTCTAGATGGATCTAGTTTAACCCTGGATAAAATTTCTCCAAGACCACACCCAATATCAATATAAATTGATGGTTTAAGAGAATTTATAATATTTAAAGAAATCATTTTATATTTCCTACAATAAAAAGTACCACTTAAATGCCATTTATAAATTTCATAATTATAAAATTTAAATTTATAGATTATTCTTTGAAATAAGCACCTAAATTTAAAAAATAAATCTTTTAAAAAAATATATTTTTTTCTAATAAATCGAAAAATTTTAATTAAAAAGGTCATTAATAATTTATCAATCATAGAAGAATTTTTCTTAAAGTAAGTCTTTTCCAAATCAATTAAATTTATAAAATCTTCATGATTATCCTCTATAAAAATCATTAATTGTTGAAAGTCATGATCCGAAATAGTATTAATATGCACGCATAATTGAGATATACATGGAATACTCTTTGGTAATGGTTTTGAAGAGATTTGAGGTATAAATTTTAATTCATTTTCTTTATAAGGAAATAAAGAAAAACCATCTAGCACAATTTCAAAATCTAGTTTTTTTAAAGCTTTTAAAGTCTTTTTATCAAAAGAGTGTCCAGGAGCCATAAAAATTGGTTCCCAAATAAACTCCTTTTGTAAAATTGATTTACCTTTTGATAATTTCTCAAATTGAATTTCTAAAGAATGACCAGCAAATTCTGACTTTTCAGAACTTCCAAATAAAGTTCTTGCATCCGAATCATAAATATGAGTATATCCATGTTGAGCTATGAAATCACCATATAATTTACACTTACGAAGATATCCAAGATAATTCTGCAATGGTTTACGAGAATATAAGTTTTCATCAAGACAATAAGGAACTACTCCTAATATAGATTTAATATTGTATTCCTCTAATTTTCTTTTAATGATAAAAAATCTATCCCAATCAATTCTGGAATTTATATCATCAAATCTCATTAAATATTTAGCCATAAAATATTTAAATTAATCTTTAATAATAAACATAATGTGAAGTATTTTATAGAATTAGATATATAAGTTTTTATATTCATTAATCATTTTTCTTAACGGATAATTTTGCTCTATTATCCTTCTTGATAATTTACCTTTATTAATTAAGATTTTTTTATTATTAGAGATATCTTTGATACATGAAGCTATTGAGAGATAATCATATATTGGGAAAACCCAACCAGATTTTCCAATTAAGTGCGAGGCATCTCCTACATCAGTGCTAATACAAGGTATTCCTACCGCCATAGATTCCATTAAAGATATAGGGGAACACTCCTTAATTGAAGTTAGTATATTAATATCAAAGGAATTAATAATTTTGTTTATTTCAAAAGTTTTGCCATAAAGTATTATATTTTTGTTTAATCCATATTTTTTTATTTTATTTTTTAATATATGATTTTCTCTTGATAATCCAGAACCAATAAGAATACATTTAAAATCTATATTCTCATTTTTTAATATTGTTAAAGCTTTTAAAAGAGTTTCATGATCCTTTAAAGGATGATATCTTGCTATATTTCCTAATAGTAATGTATCTTTATTTATATTAAATTTATTTCTAAAATATTTTCTAAATTTTATTATCGGTTTAAATTTTTCTAAACATACTCCATTATTGATAGTAATAGATTTTCTTTTAATAAATCCATTTAATTGATGATTTATTTTAGATATTTCAGATCCATATATTATGTTATTTGGAAGAAAATAACTGAGCATCATTAGTATCTTCATTTCTAAAAAAACTGAAAAACTCCTATACTCAAAATCATGATGAATAGTCCAAATTAATTTTTTTACTCCAGAAATTTTAGCGGCTAATCCTCCAATTAAATTGGCATGATATAACCAAGTTTGGACATATTTAGGGCGAAATCTATTTATTAATATTATTAAATAAATAAATTTAAATAAAAATAAATATTTTTTTTTCATATTTAAAGCATATATTTCATAACCCATATCCTTAAGTTTCAAGCCATAAAAACCAATATCAGTTAAAGAGATTATCATAATATCTTTTATATTAATTGTTTTTGCAATATTGAATAAAATATTTTCTGCACCACCAGAATCTAAACCAGGAGAAATAAAAACAAGTTTATATTTTCTTTTATTTTGAAGAAAATCAAACATCTATTTTTTTTAAGTTTTTGTTTTCAAGAATAAAAACGTTATCACAAATTTTTACTACATCTTTTTTATGAGATATTATAACTATAGTCATAGAATCTAAAAGTTCCTTTATTGAAGAAATAAATTGAACTTCAGATTTTTCATCTAGTCCAGTAGTTGGTTCATCTAGTATTAACACCTTTGGATTAGAGTATATAGCCCTAGCTAAAGATAATTTTTGTCTTTCGCCTCCTGAAAATCTCATGCCTCTATCATAAATAATTTCATCAATACCATTTGGTAATTTTTGAACGAATTCCCAAGCTCTAGACTTAAGAAGTGCTTGTTTAACCTTTTTTTTATTAAAATCTTTTTCGCCTAAGGCTATATTTGCTGCAATACTATCGTTTTTAAAATAATTATCTTGCATAACTATACCAATTTGTTCTCTCCAAATATTTATATTTAAATTATTAATATTTATTCCTGAAATAAAAATATCACCTCTTGTTGGTTTAACTATTCCTGTTAAAAGATCTATTAAGGTACTTTTTCCTGATCCTGATTTACCAATAATGCCAATAGATTGCCTCTCTTCAATTACAAGATTAAGTTTTTCGAATATATTTTCGCATTCAGGATAATTAAAATATAGTGATTTTATTTCAATATTACCTTTAAAAATAAATTTTTTAAAATTTAAATTATTAAAATTCTCACTATATTTTCTAGCCCAGTTAACCTTTTCTATATGAAGTTTTGGCCAAGATCTCATTGCTACTGAATCTAGTAATCGACTTTGGGCGTTGTATACTTTTGGAGTCATTCTTACAAAAAGAGATAATGAAAGTATCAAATTTGTAGCACTCGACTTACTTATTAAGATATAGAGTATAGATAAAAATATAAATAGAATTGTAATAATTTCCGTAACTAATTTTGATTTATAACTTGCTACCATTGCCAACGAATAGGAATTTGAAAATTTCAAAAAGATATTTTTAGATTCTGTTCTAGCTAACTTGTCCTTACTTATTGTCCTTATATATTTAAGATTATTAAAAATGGAGGAAGTCCAATTTCCAATATTAGAGGTTATGCTTGAGAGATTTTTTCCAAGATTTGCAGCTTTCACAGAATAATATAAATAAATTCTATAAGCAAGGAAGGCATACAAGATTAAGATCAAAAAAGTATCTGGAACAAGAAATATGCAAATAAAGAAATAAGTTATGGCAATAAAGCCATTTGTCATAGATTGTAAAAAATACATATACCCTTCAGAGATATTT
>MDTG01275876.1_pt1 | contig 10021 bp, 9 predicted proteins | sample 811421 | NCBI WGS metagenome assembly MDTG01 (sample SAMN05326645, study PRJNA326480) | marine metagenome | isolation source: seawater | place: Pacific Ocean: South East | collected 2011 | reverse complement strand
CTAATTTTGTTTTTACAAAAATAGAACCATTTGCTCAGTATGGTTTTAACAAAAGCCATGCAGCAGCATATGCTTTAATTGCATATCAAACTGCTTATTTAAAAACATATCACAAGGAAGATTTCATAGCAGCTACTATGTCAACAGAACTCACTAACACCTCTAAATTAAGAGAGTTTGTAGAGGAACTCAAAAAATTAAATATTGAAATAATTAAACCTTCATTAAATAAATGTTTCTCAGATTTTAAAGCTATTGAAGGAAAACTTTACTATGGGCTAGGAGCCATTAAAAATGTTGGATTTGAGGCTATATCGAATATTGTGAATGAAAGAGAAAATAACGGTCAGTTTAAATCTTTTTTTGATTTTATTAATCGAGTAAATGCAAAAGATGTGAATAAGCTCCAATTAGAAGGTTTAGTAAAAGCAGGAGTATTTGATGAATTTGATAATGATAGAAATAAAATTTTAAATTCAATTCCTAAGATTATCCAAAAAATTAAAAATATAAATGATGATAAAGAAAATCATCAATCTAATCTTTTTGACGAACAAGAAAAAAGTAAAGAGGAATTTGATTATGAATCGTCCTCACCCTGGTCACTTAAAGAACTTTTGTCTGAAGAATTTAAATCTATCGGCTTTTATTTAACCAATCATCCACTTAATGAATTTGAAGAAATATTTAAACATTTGAAAATAAAATCTTATAATCAATTTTACGAAGAGGATTTCAATGAAGGTCTGGTAGCAGGTACTATAATGTCCATGCAAGAGAAGAAAAGTGCAAAAGGTACTCCATATGCTATCGTCAAGTTTAGTGATAAAAAAGTTGAATTTGAACTTTTTTTATTTGCTGAAATTCTAGTTGCCAATCGAAATAAATTAAAAGAGTCAGAGTCTTTTGTTTTGACTTTACAAAAAGATAAAATAATAGGCAATGATACAAAAAAAAGAATAAATGTAAAAAAAATTTTAAATCTTGACGAGGTTATAAATAAACCTTACTCAAGAGTAACAATAGAGCTTAAAGACGATTATAATTTGAGTGAGATTAAACAATTATTGTCCAATAAAGGCGATACCGAGATTAATTTATTAGTAAAAGATAAAAATAAACAAGCTATTTATTCACTGCAAGAAAACAGAGAATTTGGTCTAAATCATTTTAAAACCCTAAAAGCTAAGAAATACGTTGAAAAAATAACAGTTTAGACTGTTGATTTTTCGAGTTGATTGTATATATCTGTTGCTAATTTCGCACACAGTTACAAGGGCATTGCCCTACCGGTCCAAATAATTGGAATTACTGTGGTGGATTAACCGGAAAAATATGAATGTACCAAAAATAGACATAAAACAATTATTAGAAGCTGGCGTACACCTTGGCCATAAAACTTTAAGGTGGAATCCAAAGATGAAGAAATATATTTTTGGAGAAAAAAACTCAATTCACATTATAGATTTAACTCAAACTGTCGATTTCTTAAAAAATGCTTTGGTTCAAGTGCATAAAGTAATTGCGACTGGAGGTAAACTACTAGTCGTTTCAACTAAAAAACAAGCGTCAGAACAAGTAAGCGATTTAGCTAAAGAAACAGGACAATATTATGTAAATTATAGATGGCTTGGGGGAATGCTTACAAATTGGAACACAATTCAAAACTCTATTAAAAGGCTTAAAAAACTTAATGATCAGTTGTCAAAAGAAAACCTTGGTTTTACCAAAAAAGAAATACTTAAATTTAGTAAAGAGAAAGAAAAACTTCAAAGATCATTAGGAGGTATATCTGAAATGAAAAAAACACCAGATTTAATATTTATTATAGACACAAATATAGAGTCTCTTGCGGTAGCAGAGGCCAAAAAACTAGGTATACCAATTATTGCAGTCCTTGACACTAACTCAGATCCTACAGGAATAGATTTCCCAATTCCTGGAAACGACGATGCAAGAAGATCTATAAATTTATACTGTGAACTTTTAAAAAATACTATTAAAGATGCAGAAAAATTTATCAAAGAGTCCAAAGAAAAAACTGAAGACAAAACTTCTGAATTAAAAAAAAATTAATTTAAAATTATCGCCAAATGTCAAATAAAGATTTACTAGACAGTATTAGAAAATTAAGAGAGATGACCGGAGTTGGATTCAAAGATTGCAAAGCAGCTCTTGATGAAACAAATGGCAATATAGAAGAATCAATTGAGTTTTTAAGGAAAAAAGGAATCGCTAAAGCCTCAAAAAAGATGAGCAGAACAGCCTCAGAGGGCTTGGCATTAATTAAAGAAAATGAAGGAAAGATCTCTTTAATTGAAATTAATAGTGAAACAGATTTTGTTGCAAAAAATCAAGATTTTATAAATTTCTGTAAAGAACTGTCTGAAATTAATTTTTTAAATAAAGCTGATTTAAATAAAATTTTAGATACAAAAATGGTTAACGGTATGTTAGTTAAAGACAGTTTAGTAAATCTAATAGCAAAAATTGGTGAAAAAATAACAATTAGAAGAGCTGATTTTTTTGATAATTCAGATGGAATAAATTTTAGCTATGTTCATTCTGCTATTGAAAAAAGTATTGGAAAAATAATTTCAATAGTAAAATTAGATGGCATTTCAAAAGGAAAAAATGATGATATTGGTTCCAAAATCGCAATGCATATTGCTGCCTCAAATCCTTTGGCAATTGAAAAAAATAACATAGATAAAAAAATAATTGATAAGGAACTTGAAATTATTAAAGCTGAAATTACTAATTCAGGTAAACCAGCAGAAATGGCAGAAAAAATCTCCAAGGGAAAAATATCAAAATTCTTAAATGATAATACACTTTTAAATCAAATATGGATTATGGATCCTAAAAAAAAAGTATATGAAATATTAAAAGAAAACTCTGTAGACAAACCACTTATCGTCCTAAATTTTGTTAGATACAAAGTTGGAGAAGGAGTATAATAGTGAGTGCAGAGTTTAACGAGAAAAATTATTCAACAAAAATGGATAAGAGTATTTTATCTTTAAAAAAAGATATTTCCACACTTAGAACTGGAAGAGCTAATATCAATATGCTTGATACAATTAAAATCGATGTTTATGGACAATTAATGCCTATAGATCAACTTGCAACAATTAGTGTCCCAGAAGCAAGATTAATATCAATACAAGTATGGGACAAAGCTAATACGTCATTGATTGAAAGTTCAATCCAAAAGTCTGAATTAGGAATTAATCCCCAAATAGACGGGCAAATGATTAGATTAAGAATACCTGACCTAACAGAGGAAAGACGAAAAGATCTCATTAAAGTTTTAAAAAATATGGGAGAAAAAGGAAAAATTTCTGTAAGAAATATTAGAAGAGAAGCAAATGAAGATCTGAAAAAAAAAATTAAAAGATAAAATTTTATCCGAAGACGATAATAAAAATTTTGAAAAAAATATTCAAAAACTTACTGATGATAATATAGAAATAATTGAAAAAATTTTAACTGAGAAAGAAAAAGAGATCAGTCAGATATGAACAAACTCAACCATGTTGCCTTTATCATGGACGGGAACGGTAGATGGGGGAAAAAAAAAAAATAAAGGAAGAAATTACGGTCATTTAAAAGGAGTAGAAACGGTAAAAAAAATCGTAAGAAGCTCAATTAAACTTAAAATACCGATTATTTCATTTTACGTATTCTCACAAGAAAATTGGAGAAGACCGAAAAGAGAAATTTCTTTTTTATTCAAACTGATAAAAAATTATTTTTCAAAGGAAATTGATAACATTATAAATCAAGGCATTAAAATAAACATCTTAGGTGAAATAAATAAATTACCAACGGAAGTAAGATCAATACTTAAAAAAACAAAAAAATTAACAAGACTTAACAAAAAAATTAATGTTAATTTAGCAATAAATTATAGTTCAAAAAATGAGATTTTAAATGCTATTAAAAAAATAAAAAAAAATTTTAATATAAAAAATATAGAAAAAAATTTATATACTCAAAACTTACAAAATCCTGATATACTGATTAGAACAGGAGGCCATAAAAGATTAAGCAACTTTATGCTTTGGCAACTCGCTTACTCAGAATTATTTTTTTTAGATAAATTGTGGCCAGATTTTAATTATAATGATCTTAAAAAAATTTTAATTAAATATAAGAAGATTAAGAGAAATTTTGGTGGAATATGATTATACTAAATTCAAATATAAAAAAAAGGATTTTTACATCATTATCTCTATCAATATTATTATTATTTATAATAAAATTTAATTTTTTCTTATTCTATATATTAATAATATTTGGAGTATTATCGATAATAGAATTTATAAATTTATCGAAAAAAATTACAATACAAACACATTATCTTATACTGCTAAATGCTTTCTTTATTTCTTATATTTTTTGTTTTTGTCTACTATTTGTCTATTTTTCGAATTTCTTAGAATTAAAAATATTACTTTTTTCATTTTTATTGTGTTGTATTGCTTCCGATTTGGGAGGGTTTATATTTGGAAAATTTTTTAAAGGACCAAAATTAACAAAAATAAGTCCTAATAAAACTTTTTCAGGTGCTTTAGGATCTCTCTTCTTATCTGTTGTAGTTTTTTCGGGATTAATATTTCTTTTTGTTGGTGTATTTGATTTTAAAATCCTATTGACAGGGTTGATTACCTCGCTCAGTTGTCAAATTGGAGATTTATTATTTTCTTTTTTGAAAAGAAAAGCAAATATAAAAGACACTAGTAATTTTCTTCCGGGTCATGGTGGTTTGTTGGATAGATTGGATGGAATATTTTTAGGAATTCCTATTGGGATATTATTTTTAACTTTCTTATATTAAATGAAAAAAAAAATTTCTATTTTAGGTTCAACTGGTTCCATAGGATTATCAACCCTAAGTATTATAAGTAAAAAAAAACATCTATTTGAAGTAAATTATTTATCTGCAAATAAGAACTTCAAAGCAATATGTAATCAAATTATTAAATTTAAGCCTAAATTTTTCATAATTAAAGACCAAATTACTTTTAATAAAACGAAAAAAAAATTTAATAAAAGTAAAACAAAAATTTTAAATGATTTTAATTTTAAAAAATCTATCAAAAATGACATAACTATCGCAGCAATACCTGGTATTGCTGGTTTAAAGCCAACTTTAATAGCGATTAAATTTAGTAAAAAGATTCTTATTGCAAATAAGGAGTCGATTGTATGTGGTTGGAATTTGATAAAACGCGAAGCATTTAATCAAAAAACTAAAATAATTCCTGTTGATTCCGAGCATTACTCTATTTTAAAGCTTATTGAAAAAGAAAAGATAAATTTAATTAATAAAATTTATTTGACTGCTTCTGGTGGTCCTTTTTTAAACATTAAAAAAAAAAATTTATACAAAATAAAACCTGAAGACGCTTTTAAACATCCAAAATGGAAAATGGGAAAAAAAATCTCAGTGGACTCATCAACTTTAATGAACAAAATGCTTGAATTAGTGGAAGCAGAGAAATTATTTAATATACCATCTAAAAAATTAGATATTTTAATTCACCCTGAGTCATTAGTTCACGCAATCGTCGAATTTAAAAATGGGCTTAAAAAATTTTTATATCACGAAACATCTATGATTATACCGATAGTAAATGCGATTTTTGAAAACAATCTTAATATTAATGATTTTTTTCAAGATAAAGTGAAGGCAGTTAAAAACTTAAACTTTCAAAAGGTAAATAGTAAAACTTTTCCAGTTATCAAATTAAAAAAAGAATTAAACAAGTATCCTTCTTCATCAATTATTTTTAATGCAGCTAATGAAATATTAGTTGATCAATTTTTAAGAAAAAAATTGGCCTTTTTAAGCATTTCTAAAACTATTACAAAGATTCATAGTGATAGTAATTTTAAAAAATATGCTATAAAAAGACCTAAATCTATCAATGAAATTATTAATATAGATCGTTGGACTAGAAACACTATAATTAAGAAATATTTAAAACAATGTTAAAAAAAACTTTATTAGCAACATTCTTTTTATTATTCTTTTTCAATCTACAGGCAGAGATAGTCAAAAAAATTATTATTGAGGGTAATAATAGAATATCTGATGAAACTATTAAAGTATATGGTGAATTAAAAACTAATGTAGATTATTCTGAGGGTGATTTGAATAATGTTTTAAAAAATTTATATTCAACAGATTTTTTTGAAACTGTCGATTTAAATCTTGATAATAATATTTTAAGAATTAAATTAAAAGAATATCCAATAGTAAATCAATTGATAATTGTTGGTGAAAAGAAAAATGCTTATGAAGCAGAAATCAAAAAATTAATTAAACTTAAAGAAAAAAGATCTTTTATAAAATCTTATTTATTAGCAGACATAGAAATTATTAAAAAATTATACTCATCATTAGGGTATAATTTTACAAAAGTAGATACAAAAATAAAAGAGATTAGTAACGGAAATATCGATCTTTTAATTGAAATTGATCGTGGAGAGAGAACTAAAATTTCCTCAATAAATTTTATTGGCAATAAAATTATAAGATCTAAAAGACTTCGTGATGTAATAGCAAGCGAGGAGTCTAAATTTTGGAAAATACTCACAAGAAACACGAATTTAAGTGAAAATATTATAAATTTAGATAGAAGATTGCTAATAAACTTTTATAAATCCGTAGGATTTTATAATGTAAAAGTTAATTCTAATATTGCTAAAATCAATCAATCGGGCAACGCTGATTTAATTTATACTGTTGAGGAAGGAGATAGATTCACTATAAATAAAATCTCAACAAATGTTGATAAAGTTTTCGATAAAGAAATTTTTTATCCCTTAAATAAAGTTTATAAGAATTATGTAGGAACATTTTATTCCCCATTCAAAGTCAAAAAACTCTTAGATGAAATCGATACATTAATAGATAATAACAATCTACAATTCGTTGAACATAATGTAGAGGAAATTCTAGGAAAAAAGTCAATTAATATCGTTTTTAACATATTTGAAGGTGAAAAAAATCTTATTGAAAGAATTAACATAACTGGAAATAATACCACAAATGAAGACGTGATTAGGGGTGAACTTCTTTTGGATGAAGGTGATCCTTTAACTAAGATAAATTTAGAAAAATCTATTGCAGAAATAAAAGCAAGAAATATTTTTTCAGAAGTAAATTACGTTATTAAAGAAGGTGAACAAAATAATTTAAAGATTATAGATATAAATGTTGAGGAAAAATCAACCGGTGAAATAAGTGCCGGTGCTGGAGTTGGTACATCAGGAGGAACAATTGCATTCGGTATTAAAGAAAATAATTGGCTAGGTGAGGGTAAGTCTCTTGGTGTTGACATAACTTTAGATGAAGAGTCACTTGCTGGTTATTTAAAGTACTCTGACCCAAATTATAATTTTTTAGGCAATTCTCTCAACTATTCATTATCAAGTATTAAAAATGACAAACCAAATCAAGGATATGAAAATTCTGAAGTTTCCGCAGCTATTGGAACAGAATTTGAACAGTATAGAAATTTGAGGGTTTCTTTAGGTTTAAATGCTAGCCATGATGATCTAAAAACCGACAGCAGTGCTTCTGCATCTTTAAAAAAAATGGAGGGAAGTTTTAGTGAGTTCTCAGGTAACTATGGTTTTAATTACGATACAAGAGATAGAGCTTTCATGCCAACAAGCGGCGCGATTACCACTTTTAGTCAAGCTATTCCAATTTATGCAGACAAGAACTTCATAGCAAATACTTTTTCAAGAAGTATGTATAAATCTTTTAATGAAAATGTAGTTGGTGCCGCTAAGTTTTATCTTTCTGCTATCAACGGGATTGGAGAAGATGATATTAGATTGAGCAAAAGAAGAAATCTATCTGAAAAAAGACTTAGAGGATTTGAAAGAGGTAAAGTGGGGCCAGTTGATGGAAACGACCATATAGGAGGCAATTACGCTGCATCAGTGAATCTCGAAACAAGTCTGCCCAATTTAATACCAGAAGATTATAACGCAGACGCAATACTTTTTCTAGATATGGCAAATATTTGGGGCGTTGATTATTCTAGTACAATCGATGATAGTAATAAACTAAGATCCTCAACTGGTTTAAGTATTAATTGGATATCACCAATTGGACCAATTGCTTTTACATTTGCGCAAGAACTTACAAAAGCTAGTACTGATAAAACTCAAAGTTTTAGTTTTAATTTAGGTACTACTTTTTAAAAAGATATATGAAAAAAATTTTTTATATAATTTTATTAATTTTCACTTTGAATACTGTTTCTCAAGCTGAAGTTCCTTATTATTTAGATTTTAAATTGATTTTGAATGAGAGTGTCGCTGGGAAAAAAGCGCAAACTTCCTTAAAAAAAAAATTAGAAAATGGCTTTAAAAATATTAAAGATAAAGAAAATAAAATTTTAGAGGAAGAAAAACAGCTAATACAACAAAAAAAAATTATTTCTAACGAAGAATATAAAAAAAAAGTATCTGAACTAAGAAAAAAAGTTTCTTCATTAAAAAATGAAAGAAATAAACTTTTACAATCTGTATCTCAGCAAAGAGCTAAAGCAAAAGATACTCTTTTAAAGAATCTTAATCCAATAGTAAAAAGCTATATGTCTGAGAATAATATAAGAATGGTGATTGATAAAAAAGATATTTTACTTGCAGATGAAAATTTAGATATTACAAAAGAAATTATAGATTTACTAAATAAAAAACTAAAAACAATTAATTTAAATTAGATAAATGGATTCAAATATTTTTTTTAAAAAAAAAAATATTAAACTGAAAAAAATTTTTCCAAATCGAAAATTTAAGGAAAACTTTGAAGTCAATTCTATTAAACCATTAGCTCTCGCTAGAGAAAAAGATATAACTTTTTTTGACTCAATTAAGTATAGAGATAGTATTAATTTTACAAAAGCAAAAGTGTGTATTGTTTCAAATAAGTTAGAAAAATTTTTACCAAAAGATTTAAATAAAATAGTTGTAAAAAACGTTCTATTTGAATTAGCAAGGGTAACAAAGTTACTTTATCCATTAGCTGATATAGATTATCCTGATTTACTATTAAAAACTCCAAAGAAATCAGATCATAAGAAAGTAAGATTTGGTAATAATGTTTTAGTTGGTAAAAACGTCAAAATCGGTAAGAATTCTATAATTGGTTCTAATAGTATTATTGAAAGCAATGTATTAATAGGAACAGATTGTATTATTGGTTCAGGAGTTATTATTAAAAATTCAATTTTAGGGAATAATGTTGTGATACAAGATGGTTGTAAAATTGGTCAAAAAGGATTTGGATTTATTCCAATAAATAAAAAAAATATCAAATTCCCTCATATCGGAAAAGTAAAAATAGAAGATTATGTAGAACTGGCCTCTAATTGTACAATAGATAGAGGATCAATTGATGACACAATTATTGGGAAAAATACTTATTTGGACAACCAAGTGCATGTCGCTCACAATGTTAAAATTGGCTCAGACTGTATGATTGCTGGACAAGTAGGTTTTGCTGGTAGTTCTAAAATCGGAAATAATGTTTCTATAGGCGGTCAAGCAGGCGTTTCTGGTCACCTTAAAATCGGAAACAATGTTAAAATTGGGGGTGGAAGTGGTGTTGTCAAAGATATTAATGATAATGAAATAGTGATGGGATACCCAGCTGTATCTATAAAAGATTTCTTAAAAAAAAACAAAAAATAATGAGTAAAACTGAGATAGATAAAAAAAAGATAGAGTCGCTGTTACCTCATAGAGAGCCAATGTTATTAATTGATAAGTTAATTAATATTGTTCCTTTAAAATCGGCAACTGCAGTAATGTACGTAAAAAAAAATGGATTTTATGTTCAAGGCCATTTCCCAGGACAGCCCGTTTTACCTGGAGTATTAATAGTTGAGGCTTTTGGCCAAGCAGCTGCAGCTTTAACTGCCCATGGAATTGATCCAAAAGAGTATGCTAATAAATTAGTTTATTTAATGGGAGTTGATAAAGCTAGATT
>MDTG01242804.1_pt1 | contig 10021 bp, 15 predicted proteins | sample 811421 | NCBI WGS metagenome assembly MDTG01 (sample SAMN05326645, study PRJNA326480) | marine metagenome | isolation source: seawater | place: Pacific Ocean: South East | collected 2011 | reverse complement strand
CTCGGAGCGTTTGGTTGACGCAACATCTGGTCTCTGCCACGCATATTTTGAGACAATGGCATTTTTTGGTCTGGCGCAAGCACCATGCCAACAATACCTGTTGCTGTTGTTATTAGAAAAGATGCTAAGAAAAAAGCTCCTACAGAAGCTGTTATCCCTGTTGCAACTGCAATTCCTGTTGCGATTGCTGACCCGATTGCGGCTGTAACAAGTAATTGTGGCATTAGACTCTCCAAGCCCTGATGAGTGATGTAAGGGATATATATTCAAGGCCATCTTTACCTATAAATACAGCCCTTGAGCCAATACACAGCCCCATCGCTGGGCCTTCACATGTTTCAACATCCACAATATCACCTCGCCGTGCCATTGTTATTGGGATTTGGTCAAGATGTTTGTTGACCCAATCTGTAAGAGAGCCGTTTTTCAAAACTAATTTAAGAGCATTGTTTTTGCTTCCAAGATTTTCAAGCACCTCTGGAAAGTCGGTCTCTCCTGTAATCGTCTTTTGTGCCTCTGCAACAAAACCCATACAATTATTATATGCCCAATTAAACGGCTGATTGCGCTTACTTTGCACAAGTTCTTCAAGTCTATTTTCCCAACCTTCTTGCCGCATGATAACACCTATATTGGCGCACGGATGTAAACGTCATAAACTGTGTTTCCGCTAGTTGTTGGCGGTGGCAAGCCTTGGTCTGCTTTGCCTGTACCCCATGTTATGGTTTTGTCTTGCAAGTCGTTGACAAATGCCAGCCCCTTGTCTGTTGAGTCAATGAGCTTCTGGTCTTCCTGTGTAAACCTGCGGGGCTTTGCTTTTTGTAAGGCAACCAATCGGTTTTGCGCTTTAACTTGAATGCTTGCTGTTTCACCACCATCGACAATATCCATCATATCCATTGAGCCACGGAACAAAATATATGGGTCTGCCACAACTGCGCCAGACGATAATAAGCCAAGATATAAAGTTGCATTCCTGCCTTGATAATTTTCTGATAATGCCAAACTAATCAATGATGAATTTATACCTGACAATGCAAAACTTACACCACCTGCCTCAATATCATTTGTTTCCTCTACGGCTGATATTGTTGCTAAATCCCCTGCCCCTGTAAATGTTTCTGAACCTGAACCCGCTTCAAATGCAATATCACCAACACCTGTCCAGAAGCGTGTTGTACCGCTTTCAAATTCTAACTTTACTGCAAAGAATGGGTCAACATTATCGGCGGCAATCGCATTGTTAAAAGCTGTGGTTGATGAACGTGTCACTAGAATGCCTCGCTTGCACTGAAGCTAAACCCATATGTTGATGCGGCGTTTGCGTCCCACCCTGAAATGTCGGAGTCCAATCTAAAAACACCTTTCGGGTTTGTATAAGTAATTGTTGCATCATCACCGATACTGCCCTTGAGGGCTGGCTCAATGTCAAGATTTGCCGCCCCCGACGAACATGTTGCGTTGTTGACAATCAGATGCAAAGTTGTTCCAACCTGTATGTAATCACCAGCCTTAAAAACGACTGTGCTGTCTGCATTGGTGTATCCATCTGTTGCAATCGTGCTAGTTCCTGCGGAATACCCACCTGAGTTGTTTATCCTAACTGTACCTGCGACTGCGCCTTGCGGGGATGTTGCGTCTGGGTCGCCAAGCTCAAAAGTCCCTCTGCGCCCTCTGAGCTTTAAAAAAAAGGCTTGCCAATCTGCCGCTTGAACTCTTTTCATCGGCGGCAGGGTCAAGGTTGCTTGCCACATTGAAAACTTTTCGTAGCTAAAAGTTTGCTGTGTGCCCGTAAATGGGCTTTCCGATATTCCAGTGCGCCGCATAAGCTCAAATCGTGACTGAGAATAATTCGGACTCGTTGGATAGCTCAACGGATATGTATAGGTCGCCACTATAACACCTCCGACATTCTGCCGCCTTTGGCTTTAGCTTGTGCAACCGCATTCAAGGTCTGGTTTTGGATTACAGGCAAGAAATTTAAAAGCTCTGCTCGGACTGTTTGGGATACGCCTGTGCTGACGTTTATGCTTTGGTTGACGACAACACTGCCCCCGCCCAATGCACTGCGTGTGTTGTTTGAGTTCATGACTGTTGAGGCGGTATTTGGGATGATGATTTCAGGGCCACGCTCTCCAACAACTGTTGGCATACCTCTTTGGGCTGTGCCGCCTGTTGCTGAAAAGTTTAGTCTGCCACCACCGCCGCCGCCTAAACCTGCGCCGCCACTGCCGCCCATTGAACCGCCGCCAAATGTGGTTTGGCCTGATGGGAAAATGTTGCTTAAAATATTTCTTATTATATAGAGGCGAATAAACTCTGAGATTAGCGTTGAAACAAAATTTCTAGCGATATTTTTGAAATCATCCAATGCCAGCTTGCCATCAAGCAATCCATCCGCAAGCGTCGTTGCAATGCTGTTACCAAACTGCTCCGTTGCGCCTTTGACGGATGAGTAAACCTCTTTTTGTCTTTCTAGCGACTCATTGAGAGCAAAATTTTGACGCACCAGTTGTTCTAATTCGTCTATACGCTCATTGTCTTTTGATGATATACCCAAGCGCATTGCCAATATTTCACCATCAAGCTCGTTGCCTGTGCGCTTAATTTCTTGCAACTGTTGTTGGAGAATTTGCTCTTTTTTGATTCTGTCTTCTAATTTTTTAGACTCTCCCGCTTCAAGCTCGTTAGCTTTTTCTTTTTTTCTTTGGTCTGCAAGAGCTTTTTCTGCCTTTTGTAATGCCTCATTATCCTCAGCAAGGTCAATCATCACATCACTTAATTCATTAAGTTTTGCTTTTGCATTTTCAAGATGGCGGTCAAGTCCACCAAAAGTTCTACCATAAAGCTCGGTCTGTAAAGCGGCCTTGGCTTGCATCTCAGTAACTTTTTCAAGCTGAACAACAAAAGCCCTCTCTGCTTCTGCAAGCCCTGTTAAACCGCTATCTGCAAGCCCAATCTCTGTTAAAAAATCATGTAAAGCATCTGCGCCATCTGCAATATTTTGAGCTAACTCTGCAAGTTTTGGTAATAAGGGAGTCAATACCCCAACTGCAAGCTCGGTAAGCTCTGCATTCATGCGTTTTTGTGAGTTCTCAAATGAGTCTGATGTCTTTGCCGCATCACCGATTGCGTCACCTGAACCTGCAATCAATAGATTCAACCTTGCTCTTACTTTTTCTTCGTTTGTTAGCTCATTGATATTCTTGCGAATACCCATGCGGTTAAGCTCGGCTTGTAAGGTTGACTCGGTAATAACGATACCGAAACGTCTAACCGCCTCATGGTTGCCAACTAAGGCTGATTGGAATGCCGCCATGACTTCTGGGTCTTGAGCGTTTTGGAACGACGCAACATCGGTTGCCAACTTTGTCAATTGAACTGATAAATCTGCCGCCTCGCCTCTCGCAAAACCAAGCGGCACAAAAGTATCTTGAACAGATGCCGCCATGCCCTCAAGCTCGATAGTTGAGCGACCTGTTGCATCTGCAAAAATATTAAGCTGTCTAGTTACATCACCTGCAAACGCCCCAAAGACTGTTGCAGATTTATTCCGCATCTCCTCGGCTGAACTTGCCAACTGAATTAGCGCATTTGCACCACGCCCAACCTGAAAGACCAACGCACCACCGATAAGTGCTTTTGCACCCGTGGCAATGCGGTTAAATCCTTTGTTTACGCTGTCTGTGGCTTTTTTGGTGTTACGCTCAAGCTGTTTGAGCTTGGCATTGACATCTTTGAGGTCTGCCTCAACACGGACTAGAATTGTGTCAACTGTTGTCGCCATTAGTCTGGATACCTCAACATCATATCTTCCAATTCGTTTTTGGTCAGAGGCTTCTCACCTACCCTGTTTGCCTCTTGATAACCATACAGCACAATAAACAATTCCTGTAAGCCCATCTCCCAAAATTCTGATGGCGGTATCCCTACAACCCCAATCCCTGCTCCGATTAAATCATCCCAAGGGATTTGCTCTATTGGTTCACCGCCTCTGGCTTTCCCTCATCCTCATCGCCCCCCATGAGCGAATTTGTTAGGATATTTGCAACCGCCCCTAATGAATTTACATAACCTGCATCCCATACCAGCTTTTTAATGTCGGCATCACTCAACTCATTACCACCGCCTTTTAAAGCGGTCTGCAAGACCTGTATAAGCTCGGTAAGGGGCAAATCGCCATTGGTTAGGTCTTGGGTCGTCTTTATTAAAGACCGCCCCAAATTGCGCTCCAACACCATTATGGAGTTTAAATTAAGTTTCGTTTTGTAAGTTGAGCCGTTTAACTCAATATTCAATTCTCCTCGAATTGCGTTTGCCATGTGGCACTCCTATTTCTTACTTTTGGATTCCTCAAGTTTTACGTCTATTATTTCACCACGACCTGCAACATCAACAGCAGAAACAATATTATATTTGTTTTTGCCGATAACAACTGATGTGACTTCTGATAAATCAACCGCCGCATTTACGTTTAGCATCATTTGTGATGCGTCAAACATGGCTGGGTGCTGGTCGTCCCCAATGTCTACTGTTACGCTTGCCCAACTCATTAGACTGTCGCAAACGTAATTGCACCAGAACTTTCAAAGGTAAAGCTATATGTAACCTCACCATTGAACTCACCTGCGTATTCCAAAGACTGCAACATAAATGCGCCTGTGAATGTTCCGAAATCGGGAACAAGAAACTGGTAATTTGTGAACGATGCCGCATCAAATGCACTTCGCAAAGTTGCCTCTGAGGAGCTATCCGTGAACACACCTGAACCCGTAACAGTCATGCTATTTACACCAGCTTGTGCAAGTAATGTTCTAGCTCTTGCAGAGTCTTTGTTTGTAATATCAACAGCCTCATCATTCATTGCCAAAGCTGTTGAACGCATACCGCCAATGGTGGTAAATGCTTCAGGTGAACCACCATTGCCGATTTTCATTAATAAGGCTGAACCTTTTTGCGCCGCCATATCTTTCTCCTAATCAAATACAACGGCCCGAAATCGCATGACTCCATGCCGTGTGATGCCATCCTGCTCTAATAAGGTAGTTTCAAACTCATGTCTGATATTGACCAAATTAGCACCTGATACTGTTATAGCAGTATTATGTAGTTGAGTATATATTTGTTGCATGATTTTTTTAATGTCTTGGAGTCCTCGATACTGTGACCAAACGTGTATGGTCAAAGTATGCTCATGAGCGTCAACATCTTTTGTGCCATTCTCTGTGGCGGTCTCCTCACCAATAACAACATACGGGTATGCTGTCTGTTCTGGGACATCATCAAACACACCTGTAATCGCATCCCCGTCATAATCAACAAGGCTTGCACCATTGAGCTTTGAGAATATCGCTTGCTGTAAAGGCCAACTGTGTAGACTCATTTTGCTTTAAGCTCCGCAAATTTCTTACGAATAAACGGCCTTGCTCTCTCGGCTGATGGTTGCATGAATGGCCTTGCGCCGCTTGTGCTTGTGCCAAACTCAACACCGCTTGGCTCAAGATATGATGAATATGCCGCCTTGCTCTCTACTGTGCCAGATAGACCGCCTGTGTGTATTTGCACGTTGATGTTGCTGGCAAGGTTGCCTGTGTCACTAGCTGGGTATTCACCTGCGGCTGATGCTTGGTGTGATTTACCACCACGTTTATATATTCGGCCTGTCTTTGCGCCCCGTAAAATCTCTGTCACCGCAATGTCCAAAATCTTAAAGCATCCAGAATAGACCGCATCTTTAGCTTGCTTACGATACTGCGCCGAAACCTTATCAACCCTTGTCTTATGCTCAACATCAACCGATACCCTCATGTCGCAACCCCTTCCTCGCAAAGAATATCAAGAAACCTGTTGCGTGTGTCCCGATTGATTACCCTGCGGATGTTGAATATTCGACTGTAGTTTGTCCCGCCATCTGCAAAATCATACTTGAGGCGGTTCTTGTAAGTGACATCACGCCTGAAGCGTATTGTAATCATGTGTGTCACACGCTCCTCAATCTGGTCTCCAAAAAACCTGTCACCACCTGCAAGCGGCTTGATAGATGCGTTGACTGTCGCAACATCTGAAAACGATAAATTAGTTGAACCGCCGCCATCTGCCGAACCCGACTGCGACTGTATCTTGACCTGATGCCGCATTGAACCAATCATTTTAATAACCTGATACGCTGTCGTTGAACGGGTCTGTGCTAAAATTCAAAACCTTGTAAGGGTCAAGAAGATACTTGATTGAATGAGGCAATGGGTTCTGAGGTTTACCATACGCATCGCCTCTGTTCTCATACATAAATGTGATGTGGCTCAAAAGCCCTTGGATGATTGCCTCTGGCACGTTTGACCTTGATGCGCCATAACCTGAGACATAAGTGACCTCAATTGCATTGGCGACCCTCAAGGCTGTTGGCCATGTTTCTCCATTGCGTAACACAATCCTAGCTGGCTCACGTTGATTGTCTAAATAATATTTTGATGATGCAAGCGTTGTCTCTGTATCGGCATCATCAAATGTTTTGACATGCGTGACACTTACAACGGGCGGTCTGGGGAGTTGTAAATATCGCCGCCTGATGGTCATATCAGGCCCGATGCGTGTGCCTTCCCATAAAGGCTGGTCAACTTCATCGACGTAATCAATGCTGTATTTAAGCGTTCGATTTAAAAGACTGCGCCCCAAGTAGTTCTCAACATACATTCTTGAGGACTTAATCATATTTGTGATGACTGTGGTTTCCACCCCGTCATCTATATGTGCATATTCACGCACATTGTCTGCGGTGATTGGCTCGTCTGAAACATCTGCAACGATTGTAAGGCCCGCCATGCTTCACCTATTTCTTAGCTTTGGTTTTTGTCTTAGTTTCTTTCGGTGCAACAACTTTTGTCTCGGCGGCTAATCCTGCCTCAACAAGTGATTCTGCAATTTTTGCTTGCCAAGGTTGACCTGTTTCAACCACATCACCCACCTCATAATATCTAGTGGTTGACCCATGTTCATCTGCGGCGGCTTGGCATCTGTGTAATATCTTAATAGTCATATTGGACTCCTACGGGGTGCAGGTTGTATCCCGCACCCCTAGAGGGATTACCTACGCATTGTGTGGTGTGAATGCGTTATCTCCAGTGTGTCTTGCGTGACCACGAACAACCATCGCACCGATAGGTGTGCCAGTTGAATGTGTGCCAGTTTTGGCAAGAACCACCCGAATGTATCTTTTCCCGCCGACATAACCGACACGGAAAATGCCACCTGTGGAATCAGGGTTGCCCCCTGCTGTTCCATCAAGTTTCAAGAAGATGCCGCCTGATGCGATTGTGCCATCGACGATACCAGCTTGGGCAACATCTGTGTATGTTGAGTCATCGTCGGACTCTTCCAACGAAACCTCAAAAAACACTGAGCCAGACAATGTGTCGCCTTCAGCACCTACGTCAACAAGGATTGTTGCACTTTCGTAGCCCTTAAGGTCAACACCTGTTCCATTTGCGGCGGCTGAACGAACTGCGGCGGCAAGTGAAACTGCTGGGTTTATGGAATTTGATAAATCATACATATCTTACTCCTTATGCACTAATAGTTTGAGTTCTGATTGCTTCAGCAAGAACAACCTGACCACCTACACGCTTCCGTGCGTAATAACGAACATTACCACTGGTTGCTTGTGTGAATGGGTCACGAAGAACTGCCAGACCAACTCGGTCAACAATCATGTATCCACGGCTGAAATCACCAAATGCAACAGGCTTTGCGCTTGACGCAACGTCTGGCATATCTGGCATCTCAACATATGGGTATCCAAGAATTGTGTTTGGAACGCCGCCTGTGAGCAACATACCAGCTTGGAAAACAAACTGACCTGCACTGTCTTGCAACTTACGAATAGCGGCAAGTGTTGTGCGGTTGAACACAAATGTAGCATTATTCGTATAGTCTGATTTGATTGCATGTACCAAATCAAGCAACCCGTTTGCTGTCAACACTGTGCCAGAGCCAGAGTTGGTTGTGCCAACGTCACTGTTTATGGTGATACCTTCTGGTGCGCCAACGCCTGTGCCTGTGATGAACTTTGTGCCTTCGGCTTTTGCAAACTGTGTTGCAAATTCTTGTTGCATCTCTGCCTCAAGATTGAAAACACTATCCTCAAGCAACTGCTCGGAAATATCAACAAGCGCATACATCTCGTGTGTAGGAATTTCTTCCTGTTGAGTTGTGTAGCCTGTAGTTTCAGAGCGTGTGCCTTGTTCTGCAACAAATACTGCTGAGAATGTGGCTGTGCGTGATGGCATCTGGACTGATTTTTGAGTTGTCGGGCGCACTCTTGCGATTGAACGCAATGGTGAAACCTCGGTCACTGTTTTAATCAGTTCATTTACATACTCTGGTGGTGCAAGAAAACCTGCGGCGGTGTTATCACCGACTGTCAGAGATTTCTTTTCTTCAGGTGAAAGCTCGTTTTCGCCTTTGCGGAGATATGAGTCAAATGCTTTGACCGCCAAATCGACTTGTGGTGTTTCGACACCTGCGTCTGGGCGTTTTAGCATTGTCTCAAAACGAGTTAATTTTTCTTCCAACTGCTTATGCTCTTGCTCTTGCAAGGTTAGCTTTTGGTTGAAATCCTCAAGCCTATCAAGGTCGCCCTCAATATTCTCAAGTTTTGTCTCGGTCAATGGGTCTGCTTGTCCTTTTGATTCTATTTCGGTCAGACGAGTATTTATCGTTGACTTAAATTCCTCAAAAGTCCGTCCCATTTCCTCGATATAGTTTTTGACTTCATCTGTCATTTTACTATCCTTTCAGGGTTTCGGTTACTTGCTTTATAGCGTTGATTAAGTCAGCTTGCTCGTCATCCCGACAAGTCAGAGCTTCAGACACCGCTTTTGCGGCTATCTTTGCATCGGAACGGCTTAAATCTCCTTCATCCCGAAAGAAACCTTCCCACTCCCTAACTGTGCGACCTTCCGCTTTCACAGCCTGTATAGTAGCCTGTGGGTTCATTGGGAAAGTCACAGCAGAAATCTCCATAAGGTCAACCTCTTTGAGTCGTCTGCGTTTACCGCCTCGGTCATATTCATAACCTTTGCTGTCAACCTTATATCCAATGGACAGCCCGTCAATGGCTCCCATCTTCATCAATTCAAATACTTCACGGCCTTTTTGTGTGCCAAGTGCCAAGCGGCCTTTAACATACAGCCCTCGGTCATCCTCTTTGATATTATCAAACACACCAATGGGCTGTTTAGTGTCGTGCTGGTATAAAAGTTTTACACCCTTGGCTCCACGGCGGCGCAATGATTTTTTGAATGCGCCCATATCAACAACATCGTTGCCAAGGTCTTTGTTTCCAAAAATAGATGCGTAGCCTTCAAACTCGCCCTTATCCTCATCATCGTCGTCGGTATAGGCTTTGATTTCCGCAATGGTGTCCAGATAGTTTGTATCAAGCTCATCTGTCATCTTTGGCTCCATCTGTGTCATGCAAACCGCCGCCCTCTGGCTGGTGTTTGGGTATTCCGCAAGCATGGTGTCGTTGCCCATGCAACGCTCCATATAGTCCTTATCACTCTCACCCGCATTGGGTTGTGGTATCGGCATAATATGACCACTATATCTTGAGATAAAAATAATTACAAATTATTTAATTTAGGGCTTGAATGTTATTCCAATAACATTTATATTCTTTATATTGTTAAATGAAACTCAAGGAGATTTAAATGTTTACTAAATTTTATATCAAAACTGTCAAGACCATGAGAACTTATGAAGGTGAAATCATGGATTTCGGTGAAGAATATGTCAATGTTGAGGAATCAGTTCAGCGTGGCAAAATCTACGACTCAATCTCTGCGGAGCGTGGCTCTTCTTTTTTAACTGAGAAAGATGCCCATGATGCGATTGCAAGACTCTCTGCGGTTGACCAAACCAAACTTGGAACAATCCTTCACACCTTCAAAATTGAAGCTATTAATTATGAATATGCTAATATGTCAGGCTATTCAGATGTTAAGCCTTTTGAGATTGTTCGTGT
>MDTG01165899.1_pt1 | contig 10021 bp, 7 predicted proteins | sample 811421 | NCBI WGS metagenome assembly MDTG01 (sample SAMN05326645, study PRJNA326480) | marine metagenome | isolation source: seawater | place: Pacific Ocean: South East | collected 2011 | reverse complement strand
GATTGATTATGATGGTTCTTATCCCAAGTATGCTCATATTCAATGGATTGAGGTGGAAGAATAATGAGTACTATATATGTTGATAATATTACAGAAAAAACTAGTGGTGCGGGTGTAAAGATTGCAGGACATGTTGTACAAATGGTGTCTAATCAAATCACAGCATGGACACCAACACAGAGTACCAGTTATATTAACACTGGTGTACAAATGACAATTACTCCAAAATATAATGATAGTAAAATTTTAATAATAGGCACTTTTAATGGTGTATACACTGATAGTGCGGCAGAATACATGCACATGGCTCTGTACAGAGGTTCTTCAAATATAAATGTTGTTACATCTGTACATGGACAAAACTATGGCAGTGGTCAAGCTGGACAACAATATGCTACAGCTTTGTGTCATTCATATGTAGATAGTCCAGCTACAACAAGTGCAACTGTATATGCTTTTTACATGAGAAGCAATGGAGGCGGAACTGTTGGCTACAATAACTATGGTTCGCCTGGTAATTATACAAGTGCAAGTACTATCATCATACAGGAGATCGCAGTATGAGCAGTGTAATGAAAGTTGACAGTATTACCAAAAGTGATGGCACAGCTGGTGTACATATTACAGGGCATGTTGTTCAAACTGTAGAATATAAAGCATATCCTAGTTACATCGAGGCTAATACTAATTCATTTACAGCTTCGAGTATGCAAGTTGATATTACTCCAAAATACAACAACAGTAAAATTATACTAAGAGCCAGTTGGAGTTATTGGTTTGCATCAGACAGTAATAACTATCAAATTGCCACAATTTATAGAAACGGAAACAACTTAGGAACTGGTAGCTATAATTGTATAGCTTTTCATGGACCTATGCGTAATAGCACTTATAATAATCATGCTATGATAGAGACTGTGGATTATCCTGCTACAACAAACAGTACAAACTATAGAGTATATTGCAGACCTTACAATGCAAACGTAAGCAATTTAAGGTTCCAATGGAGTGCGGCGGCATCGTTTTTACAAGCAATGGAGATAGCAGTATGATAAATATTGGTATTAAAGGAACAAACAAATGACAGATATAGCACGAGCACTAAACGAGTTAGGAATTAAAGAATGGGTCCTAAACGGAGAACCTACTAGCAAAGAAGAATTTGCTACAATGTACAAAAAAGTTGTAGGTGAGGATGCAAATGGCACAGGAATAATCAGTCAACTAGAAATCGATTGGGGTGTAACTTGGGAAGATGTTTCTGCAAAAAAAGACGAACTAATAGCCGCAGAACCCATGCGTTTGTTACGTGAAGAACGCAACAAAAGAATTGCTACTAGTGATTGGATGGCTAACAGTGACGTTACAATGTCTGATCAATGGAAAACATACAGACAAGCCCTAAGAGATTTACCAGCGTCTGCTGATCCTAAAATATTGAATGGTATGTTAGACCCGAGCTCAGTAACTTGGCCCACAGAACCTAGTTGATAAACATAAATATGTGTAGTAGACTAGGATACACATATGCCATTAAATTTTCCAAATAATCCAGCAAATGGTGATATTTACCAAGCCTTAGGTAGAGGCTGGAAATACAATAGCCAAATCGGTTCATGGGAATCATTAATAAGAGTTAACACTGCATTCACAACGGATGACATTGCAGAAGGCACTACACACAAGTATGGTACACATTCTAATATTACATCATCAATAGATCAATACTTGGTGGGTGGTAATAATATCACACTTGATTATGATCCTGGTACAAATAGATTGACTATTAACGGTCCTGGTGGTGCTGGTGGCATTGGTACACTTCAGCAAGTAATAGATCAAGGAAACACCAGTACAACAACTGCGGTAATACCTTTTTACTATGCTAATCAAGCGGCATTTCCTAGTGCTACAACATATCATGGTGCCATTGCTCACAGTCACAGTGACGGAGCAATGTATTTTGCTCACAGTGCCGCATGGCATAAGTTAGCAAATGATAGTGAAAAAATAGCATTTAGTGATCTTAGTATAGGGGCTAATGCTAGTGCCTCCGGCGACGGTAGCATTGCATATGATAACAATACTGGAGTTTTTACATTCACTCCTCCTGACTTGTCCTCATATCAAACAAGTGCAGGACTTAATACAGCTATTGATACACATTTAAACGTTGGTACAGCAAATACAAATGAAGTACTAAGTTGGGACGGCAGTGACTATGCCTGGACTACAGGGGGAGGTGGCGGAGGAGCTATCAATGTTCAAGAAGAAGGTGTAACTCTTGCAACAAACGCTACCACATTGAATTTTGTAGGTACAGGAATAACTGCTACTGGTACAGGTGCTACAAAAACTATTACAGTAACAGGAACTCATTCGGATACAGACACTTTAACAGAAGGTAGTGCAAATCTTTATTACACAGATGCACGAGCAGATACTCGTGCTACACTGCGTATTACAGCGGCAGATATTGGTAATCTAAACAATGTTAGTGGGACAGCACCTAGCACAGGACAAGTTTTAAAATGGGATGGCAGTCAGTGGGCACCAGCAAATGATGCTACAACTGGAGGTTCAGGACTAAATGCTGACACACTAGATGGTTTTGATGGAACATATTATCTTAATTATAATAACTTTACAAATACTCCTACAATATTTGATGGGCAGTTTAGTAGTCTTACAGGAAAACCCACTACAATATCTGGATATGGAATAACAGATTTTAATAGTTCAATTGATACACATTTAAATCAAAGCAATCCGACAAGTGGGTATGTGCTTAGTTGGAATGGCAGTGATTACGCATGGGTAAGTAATACAGGTTATACAGGATTTAATGCAGATTTTGATACTAGATTTGCTCAGAAGTCAACTAGTGATTTAGCAGAAGGCACAAATCAATATTTTACCAATGGTAGAGCAGACGCACGTATTGCCGCCGCCACTTTACAAACACTTAGTAATGTAAACTCTCCTACTGCTGGTAATGATGGACATGCATTGTTTTGGAACAATACTAACAGTGAATTTGAATTACTAGCAATACCAAATCCACCTGGCTATAATAATACCAATTGGGATACAGCTTATGGTTGGGGAGATCATACCGCCGCTGGTTATTTGACTAGTATTGGTGCTAATAGTATAAATGATACACATATTGACTTTGGTACTGGTACAAATCAAGTTAGTACAACTGATGTACCAGAAGGTATCAATCTTTATTATTCTAATGCTAGATTTGACACAAGATTCAATGTCAAATCAACCAGTGATTTAAGTGAAGGCACCAATCTTTATTATACAAATACTAGAGCTGATACAAGAATAAATTTACAGACAGGTGCGAATTTAGACCTTAGTCAGAAAAATACAGGTCATTTATCTGAAGGTAGTAATTTATATTATACAGATGCTAGAGTTGATGCACGACTTTCAGGAGGTAGTGTAGGTAACATTGTCACCACAGGTTATATTGCTGGCCCTAGTACATTTACCATTGATCCTAGTGCAGTAGGCGATAATACAGGTACAGTTGTTATTGCGGGTAACTTACAAGTGGATGGAACAACCACCACTATAAATAGTACCGAACTCACCGTAGATGACCTTAATATTACTATAGCTAGTGGTGCCGCAAGTGCCGCCGCGGCAGACGGCGCAGGTATTACAGTTGATGGTGCAGGTGCAACATTCTCTTATGCACAAACCAATGATAGTTGGACTATGAACAAACAACTTGATATGGGATCAAGAAAAATCCTATATTCAAATTTATATGCTCAACTTGCTGATTTACCTAGTCCAAGCACATATCATGGTATGTTTGCTCACGTGCATGGTACAGGGCATGGATATTACGCTCATGCAGGTGCTTGGATTCAATTGCTAGATACAAATTCTAGTGTAGACGAGTTAACTGATGTAGACACAACCACTGTCGCACCAACAAATGGACAAAGTTTAGTTTGGGACAATGCCAACAGCAAATGGGCACCAGGTACAGTCAGTGGATTTAGTCAAAGTGACTTTGATACAGCGTTTGCGGCTAAAAATATAGGCGGGTTAAACAATGTAGATACTACAGGTGTTGCAAACAACAATATACTTTATTACAATAACGCTTCAAGTCAGTGGAAAGTAGATAGCATTAACGATATTGCAGTAAGTAATGCATTTTTTGATATATTTACAGCAAATGGAAGTACAAATCAATTTACACTAAGTCAAGATCCAGGAAGTAGTGCCGCAACACAAGTGTTCGTAGACGGAGTACCTCAGTTAACCAATAACTATACTATAGTTGGTACAACTCTTACACTTGGCGGTACACCTACAAATGGACAAAAAGTTGAAGTTAAAGGATATGGATTAGCACTTAACATTGGAACAGTAGCAGACGCAAGTATCACAGGAGCAAAACTTCAAGATGGTACTTTTACACTTGCTAAACTAGCACCACTAATATATCAAAAACAAGTTTTTACAGGTGACGGAGCAACATCTGCTTATACGTTAAATTTTGATCCTGATAATGCACATACGCTTTTAGTTTTAATTGATAATGTTATACAAGAACCATTAACCAATTATAACACTAGTGGAACAACACTTACATTTAATGGTATTCCTCCATTAAACAGTAGAATTTTTATCAGATATTTAGGCTTACCAGTAGGATCAGCTACTACGCCACCAGACGATAGTATAACAAATGCAAAATTAAATTTAACATACACCAGTAATCAATATACAGGTGACGGAACAACAACACAGTATACAATAGCATCTGGTCATACAGCAAACAGTTTACTTGTGATACTAGATGGCTTAATACTTCCTCCGACGGATTACAGCGTTGCTGGAACGACTCTTACATTTTCTAGTGCGCCGTTGCTTAATCAACAAATAGACATAAGGTATATGCCAGTATGAGTAGAGTAAGAAACAAAGTAGATCATCAGACTAGAACATTAGACTTTGATGGTGATACAACAGATGAAGTTACTTTTGATAATGTAACAATTACAGGTGCTTTAGATATTACAAGCACAGGAAATACCACATTCACAGCAGGTGCTAATATTCAACTTGATGCCACTAATAGAGTTCAAGTTCAAGACACACCTTTTAGACTTGCTAGTTTTACAAATACAACTAGGTCCAGTAATATATCTAGTCCTGCAAATGGAGATTTAATTTATAATTCAACAGAACACAAAATACAAGCATATCTTAACGGATCTTGGTTAACACTCTTCACTGGTACTTTGAGTAAACTACAAGACATAGATAATGATACATATGTAAATGTTGAAACTTCTTCAGATGCTGATACAATTGATTTTTATACAGCAGGATCACAACGTCTACAAATCGATTCCAGTGGTGATGTCAAAATTGGTGCAAGTTTAAATAAATTTACTATTGCCCATACTACAGGTAATACTGTTATAGCTGGAGACCTATCTACAAATACTTTTACTAGTACAAGTACAGCAAGTTTTACAGGAAACATAGAATTAAATTCTGCTAACGCACAAAATTTTGATTTTGGAGATGATGATAAATTAAGATTTGGAGCTGGTAATGATCTACAAATACATCATGACACTTCGACTACACCAGATGAAAATGTTATTAATAGTCAAGTCAGTATCTTAAAAATACAACAAGCTGGAAATGATAAGATGTCAATTAACGATAGTCAAGTTGAAATAGTTAGTCCTATTAAAACGATGGCTATCAAAGAAAAAGTTGTAATTAATGCATTAACAACAGGTGATATTGATTTTAATTTCATTGGAACTGGAGCTAGTGGTGCTAGTGTGCTTCGGTTACTTCAAAATCAAACTTCTGACAGAGTTCTAAATTTTAGAGGTGATGCAACCACAAGTTTAAATAGTATCATGGAGTACGCTGAAAGCTACAGTTGTGCTATATTGTTTCCTAATGCAAGCAATACAAACTATAAAATAACAACTATTAAAATCGATGGAAATGTAATTACTCCAAAATGGGTTGGAGGAAGTATACCAGGTACAGGTTATGCAAATGCATTAGGTGTGTATAGTTTTACTATTATCAAAGAAGGTAACGCTGTTTTTACTTTACTTGCAAGTCTAACGGAATACAAATAATGCCAGTTATTTCCACTCTTGGCTCAGCATCTAATAGATCATTTGGGGGTATTACAGCTTTAACAGCGGCAACAGGTAGTCCCGCTGATGGTCAAGTACTTTTCACCACACCAGGTTCAACTCTTTGGACTGTACCTGCCGGTGTAACCAGCATTTGTGTAGTCTGCATAGGAGGTGGCGGGGGTGGTTATGGTGCAGATTCTAATGATAATGGCGGTGCTGGTGGAGGTGGCCTTGGTTATAAAAATAATATTTCAGTATCAGGTGGACAAAATTATAACGTTATTGTTGGCGCCGGCGGTGTAGGTGGAGGATCAAATGGTGGTGCCAGTTATTTTGGAGGCCCTAGCGTAGTTAAAGGTAATGGTGGTACAAGCAGTCAATCTGGTACTGCTGGCTATGCTGGAGGATCTTATATTGGAGACGGCGGGGGTAATGGCGGAAACGGCGGCGGTGGTGCTGGATATGGCGGAGGCGGAGGCGGCGCCGGAGGCTATAGTGGAAATGGTGGCAATGGAGCTAATGGAATTTCTTTTGGTGCAACAGGAGGTGCTGGTAACGGAGGAGCCGGAGGCGGTGGTGCTGGCGGACACGGCGGAGGCGGTGGAGGCGGTGTTGGCGTCTTAGGTGAAGGAGCAAGTGGTTCAGGTGGCACAGGTACAACAGTTGATGCTGGCGGTAAAGCCGGATCAAGCGGTGTTGATGGTCAAAAAGGTGATAACGGTAATCCATTTGGAGGCGGAGATGGCGGTCTATATGGAGGTGGCGGAGGCGGAGGAGCTGACGGCTTCCGACCTAATTCCACTGGAGGTGGTGGAGCTGTAAGAATAATATGGGGAGCAGGTAGAGCTTTTCCTTCTACAAATACTCAGGATGTTTAGTAATAAATACATTTAGAATAGGATTATAAGAAATGCCAATTGGAACAATTAATGTCAGAGCATTAGGAGATAGTAGTGTTGATACACCTGCTATCATTGATTTAAACGTTACAGATGCAAAATTAGCGTCAACTTTGAATTTAAGTTCAAAAACTCTTACGCTACCACAAGCTAGTGTAACCGCACATCAAGGTGCACTAAGTATAACTAGTTCTCAAGTAAGTGATTTGAGTATAGATACTGTATTAACAGGCGGAAGCACAACCACACAAAACTTAACAGTAAATAATCTAACAGTAAACGGAACATTAAATACAGCAAGCGGTGGCGTAACTAGAAACGATGCAATTGCATTTGCTATAGCACTAGGATAGAAACAGGACAATAAAATGGGAAAAAAACTATTTGTAGGCAAATATACTTTTGATGCGTCAGAAAATAAAGTTGTTCTTAAAGACAATATTGCAACAGAAAGATTACTGCTGATTACTGACGTAACTATTAATAAATTTATTTACAATTTCTCAGATCCAACCATAGGAACAGCAAGTAGAACATACGACAATATTAAAAAAGAAACTACGTTTATACTAGATGCAAATTGTGTATCGTTGGGTTGTGCTGATACAGACAGTTTACAGGTTTTTATTGAAGAAGAATCAACTGAAGTTGTTTTGGGAGAAAGTTTTACCGATCCTGTTAGTAAAATTCGTGTGAGTAATCCTGAGAACTTAATTGATACAGACTTTGAATATGGCTTACAAAGTACTAAATGGGAAACTCTGGAACTTACCAATAACATTCCTACTTTTTTTGCTAGAGATGGTGATGTAGATATTGGACTTACTAGTATTAATGTCACAGCAGGTAGTGATATTATAACTGTAACCTGTAGTGAAGCACACGGACTACAAAGAGGTTCTCCTATTGTACTACAAAGTACAGGAGCAGTAAGTGCAGATGGTGGTTTTATCGTAGCTGGTGTAATTGATTCTTTTAATTTTAATTTTAAAGCCAAAAGTCAATTAACAGTAACTGATAATATAAAAGAAACATATACACAACTTTTTCCAGCTAGTATTTACACAGGTACTGAATTTAAATTAAGTCAAATTGGAGGTATTACAACAAATGGAGCGGCAACTAGTACTTTAACCACTAATACAATTGCTCCAACAAACTTTACCACCGGAACCAGTATGTCACTCAGCAATACATTTGCTAAATCTACTGTAAATTTTCAAACAGACAACATTGACATTGTAAACGTGACAAATTTTACAACTGATGTAACAAATAATACTGCTACAGGAGAAACAGATAAATTTAAATTAGGTGCAGTAAGTATGGAGCCATTTGTGCTCAAAGAAGGATCAAACACTGATACATCGTTCTATAGAGTTCCATGTTATTTTGAAGAGGGTGTTGATTATACAGTAAATACAAGTACAAATACAATTATATTTAATCAAGCTCATGGTTTGGTAAATTCAAGACAAGGCTCTACTATATATTCTTGCCCTATGTGTTACATCGGTGATCCAGGTACAAATACTGCAATTGGAGGCTTGGTATACTTTCAAACCTACTATGTCTACGTAAGAAGTGCAACAGAAATAACACTTCACTATTATAGAGTTGCTAATGGCAGTACAAGTTATAAAGTGAATCTAACAGGTGCTGGTACTAGTGGAGGAATTGTAAAAAGTGCATTTGCTCCTAGTAAACACATTTACTATTACAATGGCAGATATGTATACTATTGGTCCATTAATAGCCCTGAGCTCTATAATGGCTCTACATATGTTGGATATGGTGCCGGTTATTCTGCTCAACAAAATCAGAGGGTATTTATAACTCCCCTTGTTGTCACTTCAAGTGGTGGTATTCAATCACCTGCTTATATATATTACAGACCAAATAGTATGGATGATTTACATAATAGCATTTATGGCTATTGGATTTATAACGTATATGGGAATTACACGAGACATAGAATAGGACTCAACCCCAATAGTTATATTACAGGTTCTTTTAATAGTTCAAACGACGGTGGAATAACAGATATAGAAAATGATAATAAACGTAGCACTCTGTGGGTTCCTAATCATGGTCTAACAGCATCAGATACGCAACAACCTGTAACACTTACACAATTAGCTGGCACACTTCCAACTAATACCACTAATGGTGGTACATATATTGCAGTATATGACAATGCTAACAGACTTGCTTTAAACAATACTAATGGTACCCAAGTAAACATGACTACCTATGGCAGTACCAATTTACAGTATAGAGTTGCATATACAAAAGCTAATACCAATGCTAATACAATTGAAATTCCGGCTAATACACTAAATGAAGGTGATGCAGTGACTTATACTGTAGGTGCAGGCAACACTGCTATCGGAGGCTTGGTAGATGGAACAACATATTATGTTGCTTTTAAAAGTGGTGATAAATTTAAATTAAGTACACAAAAAAATGTATATGGTCCAAATAAAGTAATGACAAATACCAGTACCTATTGGACAAATCCTTCAACAGATGTAATTAGAATACCTTCACATGGATTTAGCGACGGAGATGCAATAGTTTATGTGAGTGCTAGTCCTTTACCAGGATTAATTAACAATCAAATTTATTGGGTAAATCAACTTTCAAATGATACATTTTCACTTCATAATAGTAAAGCTGATTCTTTATCTAACTCTAATAGAGTTGACATTGTAGGTACAAGTACCGGTACAAGTATCTATACCCGTGTTTATATAATAGATCTAACATCTAAACCAAGTGGTGAAACCCATACTTTTGAAGCTGATTTTGTTGGTGCGGCAGATGGACTGTATGATGTAGGTAGTACAGCTACAGATCAATTAAGTTTTACCATGCCAGCCACAACTAAAATTGAAGCAAGAACTGTAAGTATTGTTGCTCAAACTGCTTTTGTTGCTAATTTCGATTCATTTTACATAACAAATCATG
>MDTG01107372.1_pt1 | contig 10021 bp, 9 predicted proteins | sample 811421 | NCBI WGS metagenome assembly MDTG01 (sample SAMN05326645, study PRJNA326480) | marine metagenome | isolation source: seawater | place: Pacific Ocean: South East | collected 2011 | reverse complement strand
GTACCATCGGCGCTGAAGGACTTGACTTCCGAGTTCGGAATGGGATCGGGTATAACCCCTTCGCAATAATTACCAGGCAAATTCTTATATTATTTAATGGAATACTTGTAAATAGATCAAAACTGTTTTTTTTAAAATAAACTGCTTATTATTTAAAGCTTTTATATCTCATTTCATTTAAACCAAGTAAAAAACCTAAAATTAAAAAGGTGTACGCTGAATTAAATGTTGAAAAAAAACTACCTGAACTTTTAAAAGGAAAAAATTGGATTATAGTTGACATTATAATTGCAAGATATATCCAATTTGAGATGTTATTGTTTCTTTCTTCACCCTTAAGATATTCTTTATAAACGTTGAATAAGAGTATTAAAACAGGTATTAAAATTAAAACCAATCCTAAAAAACCCGTATCATTTAATATATCAAGGTAAAAATTATGCGGGTGACTTTCACAAACTCTATTAGGAAGATGCATTATACTAGAACAATTATTTCTATATGACTTAATACCTTTGCCAATTAAAGGATTATCAATAATAAGATCAGTTGAAGTAATAAAAATTTGAACATGCCCTGTATAAAAAGGAAAAGAATTTAGTTCTTTAGAATTTTGAAATTCTTTATTGCTACTGAAAATAATCCCTGAGTCTTTATATTTATCTAATTTCGGATACTCTTTTAAAGCTTCACTCAAAACTACTATTGGATTAGGTATTCCAACTAAAAAATTTTGAAATCTTTTGTTAATCATTTCTGATTTATAAAAAATTGCAGTGCTTATAAATAAAACTAAAAAACTTATAATTAAGAATTTTTTTTTATACTCTTTATTTTTAATAACTATTGATAATATAATGGCAAAAACTGCAAACATAATAACTGGCATTCTATTCCCTGCTAACAGTAAAGAAACAGCAAATAATGAAAATGTTATTAAAAAAAGTAAAGTTATAAGATACTTTTTTTGATTTTTTAATAAAAGAGGTATTGCAAAAATTCCAAAGGACGCAAACATTAATATAAAACCTCCGGCTATCAATTCCTTATTGAAAAATCCTGTATAATAAACCATGCCAGGAAAAGTGACAGGTACATTTCCAACCAAATCATATCCTAGAAAAAATTGAATTAATATGTCTAAAGAAATAATTGAAGAAATAAAAAAACAAATATAGATAAAGTTATTCAAATTAATTACTTTTTTATAAACCATTGCTTTAATAACAATTAATAATAAAAAAAATCTTATATACAAAACTGATTTTACCCAATCAGGGTATTTTTTAAAAAAATAGATTTGATTAAGTGTCGAAATCAAAATTAAAAAGAAAAAAAGTAAAATTAAGATAATCGATATTTTATGATTCCAAATAAGGAGCTCTCTTTTAAAAATAACAATCCCTAAAGCTCCAATAAAAAAAATAAAAATATTGGTAAACAGATTACCAAAAATAAATGTGAAAGGAAAAAGATATACTAGATATATCAATATATTTGTTAAATAGTTTGTAGTCTTGCTCATATTAAAATTATGTACATGAATTTTTAAAATGTTATACCATTATTTATTTATAAGTTTAAGGGTGTGTAGTTCAGTGGTAGAACGCTACGTTGACATCGTAGAGGTCATAAGTTCAATTCTTATCACACCCACCATCTAATTTATCTTAATAACTTATCTATAAGACTTTATTGTTTGATTAAGTCCAGAGTTTATTGAAGTTTTTGGTTTCCAAGAGAGTATTTTTGATAATTTTTGAGTACTTGGAAAATACTTCATTTGTTCATCTTTTCTCATGGAAATTTCTCCAAATAAAGGTTGGCCTTTTTTAATCTTATTTTGAATTGTATTTATTATATCTATAACTCTTTTAGGATTATTTGAACCAACATTATAAATACCTCTGATCCTTTTTTTGGTGCAGATTATTTGATTGATTAAATCTATTAAATCTTCGACATATAAAAAATCTCTTATTTGAATGCCAGATGAGCATTTAAATTTTTTATTTTTTAAACATGAGTCAATTGCTGTTGGTATAAGTCTGTTAATGCTCTGATTGGGTCCATAAATTTGATATAATCGTAATATCATACTAGGTAAATTTTTTTTTTTTGAAATTTTTAAAATATATTTTGTCGACTTTAATTTTGACTTTCCATAAGTACCTATTGGATAACATTTAAGTTTCTCATGATGGGGGATTTTTTGATTTCCATACTCTAAGCTGCTCCCTATTTGAATAAATAATTTAATTTTTTTTGAAGTAAAAAAGTCTACAAGATGTTTGCAGCCGTAATAATGAGTTTCTGAGGTTTTTTTCTTATTTGAATGATCAACATATCCAGCAAGATTTATAACATAATCTATTTTTCTTAATTTGTTTAATTTATTAAAAAGACTTTTCCTTTTAGATATATCACAGTTTAAATATTTTACGTTTTTAATTTTTCTTTTAGTACTTGGTTTTTTAGAAGATATAGAAAAAATCGAAAATTTTCTCTTTAATTTTTTAAGTAAATGGTAGCCTATAAAGCCAGTTCCACCAGTTACAAGTATAGTTTCTTTCATCGAAAAATCATCTTTTCAAAATTTTTTCAAGGATCTCTTTATCTCTTTTAGTGTCAACACACTGCCAAAATTTATAATGTTTAAAAGCCATCAGTTCATTTCTTTTACTTAAATTTTCCATCGGCTCTCTTTCCAAAAAAGTTTTATCATTTTTGAGAAATTTAAATATTTTTGGCTCCATAACAAAAAATCCTCCATTGATCCATCCCTCATCGATTTTAGATTTTTCTTTAAAATAAGTTACTTTGTTCCCTTTAAGTTTAATCGCACCAAATCTTGCGGGTGGTCTAACGGCAGTAAGAGTTAAAATTTTTTTATTTTTTTTATGAAATTTGACGAGTTTTTTCAAATCTACATTTGACACTCCATCACCGTATGTTAGTAAAAAAGTCTCTTTATCTAAATGTTTTTTTAATCTTTTTAATCTTCCGCCTGTCATTGTTTTTTGACCAGTTTCAATTAAATTAATCTTCCAATCTTTGAACTTTTTTGTTTTGAAATATCTTTTTATAATTTCTCCTTTGTAACCTAAAGCAATATAAAAATTTTTAAATCCATACTTAGCGAAGTGCTTCATAATAAGTAATATTAAAGGTTTTTTATTTATATTAATCATAGGTTTTGGAATAGTTTTAGTATACTCTGAAATTCTTGTTCCTAATCCTCCTGCTAAAATTACCACTTTCATTTTAAACCTTAATTTTTTTATTTCGAAAATGTTTCATAAGTTTTTTTTCATAAAAAAATAACTGTTTAGATGAAAGACTAAAACAATCAATTTTTTTTGAATAATACTTTTTGTACCACAATGTTGTGAGTTTCACTGAGTCCTTAAAAGTTAAAACTGGCTCCCAACTTAAGACTTTTTTAGATTTTAAAGAATTTAGTTTTAATAATTTAGATTCTTTTTTTTTTGTTTTATCTTTTTTAATTTTCCATTTCACTTTTTTCCAGTGAGTTTTCATCTCTTTTACTAATTGAATTACTGTATTATTCTGATTTATCCTGGGTCCAAAATTAAAAGCTTCACCATTCATTATTTGTTTATGTTTTTTACTCTGAATCCCACATTGTATATAGCCTCTGACAACTTCTAAAACATGTTGCCATGGTCTGGTAGAATTGGGATTTCTAATTTGAACAGATTTGTTTTTTGACCATGACTTCACACAATCTGGAACTACTCTATCATCAGACCAGTCACCACCACCTATAACATTCCCTGCTCGAGCAACTGTAACAGAAAGATTTTTTTTAAACCTTAAAACTGATTTGTAATATGAATTTATAATAAGCTCAGCGGCGCCTTTAGAAGCGCTGTAAGGATCATCGCCTCCTAATAAATCATTTTCTGTGTAACCTCTTTCTATTTCTAAATTTTTATAACTTTTATCGCTTGTAATAATAACTGCATGACACCTTGTTTTTAATAATGATAATGACTCTAAAATATTCATTGTTCCTAAAGTGTTACTCATAAAAGTTTCAACAGGTTTCTCGAAAGATTTTTTAACTAAAGATTGTGCAGCTAAGTGAAAAACATAGTCCGGTCGGTTTTTGACAAATATTTTTTTTAGTTTTGGTAAATTTTTAATATCAAGTTTGATATTTTTCATTTTTTTATGAAGCTGCAATTTTTTAAAGTGTGACGGACTACTTGTTAAGTAGTCTGATATTCCAATAACTTTAGCACCAGATAAAATACACCACAGGGTTAACCAAGATCCTTTAAAACCTGTGTGACCAGTTATAATTATTTTTTTATTTTTAAGATGTTTTCTGAAAATTGACATAAAAAAATTTCAAATTAATTCTATTTTCCATGAAAAAAGTTATTTTTTATATTGAAATACATTTTTTTAATATTTTATTTTATAATTTTGCTTTTATTTAGACCAATAGAAACAGGTAAATTTGTATTTTTATTATAAAAGAATGTAAATAAAATTAATCGTTTAAAATAAAAGTAAGGAATTGAAATTATATGCTTAAAGCGTTTATTTTTAACAGTATTTTTCCAAGTCAAATATTCGCACTTCAATGGAGATAGATGTAAATTACGACTCTGTCCTGAAATAACTCCATAACAATAATTTTTTAATTTAAATTCATATTTATTTTGAAAAAAAGCTAAATCATATTTTGTAAAATACTTTACATCATAATTTACCTTGTGTTTTTTGTTTATACCTGATTTGTCATTTCTGCTTATTTTATCACCCCACCATATTAAATTATGAAATGTCGAATTGTTTAATCGATTAGAAAAAGTTATTTTATAAATATTACAAAATTTCTTAAGAACTTTGTCAGATTTTTGGTGTAAATTTTCCAATTGAATAATGTAAATTTTCTTATTTAATTTAAGCATCTCATCTATTCCAAAAAAGATTAACTTAAGATTGTAATAGAGTTCTTTAGGTGTGAAAAAAAATCCATTTTTGTATCTTGTCCAATTTTTAAGCGTTGAGGAGATTGATGCTAATGGATTTCTAATCGTGTGAATTATCTCAAATTTAATATTTTTAAAATAATAATTAAAATTAATTACGTAAGGTATTATGTGAGCGTTAATAACAAAGGTTTTAATATTTCTTTCTTTAAGTTTAGAGTTATATGCTAAATGAATAAGATAAAGATTTTGAAACAATTCATTTTTAAATCTCTTTTTTTTTTTGGAAATTTGTATAAATCTTTTGATAAAAAAATTTTTGTTTACTTTATAGGAACTTTTTTTTTTTAATCCAAGCATATTATGTCTTTCAATATTTGATTTTCTTGAATCAAAATAATATATATATTTTTTTACAAATTCTTCTGCTAATTTTTTTTTTGATTTTATTGATAAAATTTTTATTAATTCGCCATTTACATGAAGAATGCCTGGTAATTGTAAAATTTGTTTATGTCCGTCTAATAGACTTTGAAAAAATTCAGCACCAGCTCTTGCGCCAGCCATTAAAACTAATATTTTCATTTTGTATAAAGTGGTAACAGTAAATTACTTTTGCCAAATATAGTTTGAGTCTTTTTTAGAAATAAATTTAAAATTATATTTTCGAAGAAGATTATTTACTTTTTTATGGGTATTTTTTCTTATTTCTATAAGGATATGCAATTTTTTTCTTTGGGAAAGAACTTTTCTACAGCCTTGTAAAATTTCAAATTCATTTCCATCAACATCTATTTTAATTAAATCAGGTAAAGGTAGAATTTTGTTTTTGAATAGATTGTCCAAAGTTAATCCATATGTACTAAAACTAGAGATTTTTTTTTCTTTAAAATTCGATCCTAATATTCTTTTTTTTTCAAAATTTGAGCCAAATGTTGCCCCTGCCATTCCAGCAGATAAATCATACTGGAAAAATTCACCAATTTTATTTTTATTTGTTAAAGGATTTGAAAATACGGATATTTTATTATTAAGACCATTAAGTTTTATGTTTTGAGTTAATAGATCAAGATTTCTAATTGAAGGTTCAAATGCATAAACTTTACCATTAAATTTTTTAGCATAGTATAGAGAGTAAAGCCCAACATTAGCTCCGATATCAAATAATACTTTATTTTGTTTTCCATTATTTGACATCCATTTAATAGTATCGGGTTCTTTAGAAAAAAAAGTTTTTGCTCTAAATGAAGACACTTTTGTTGGAATATGTAACTTTATAAATTTTTTCCCGGTAATATAAATTTTTTTTGAAATTTTGTTATCAATAATTTTTTGTAAATACTCTTCAAAGAAAGTATTATGATTTCTAGTATCCAATTTAGAAAGTATATGGTTATATATTTTAGCAATCTCCATTAACAAGAAAATTGGAAAAATTAATACATTTCTTATGAGCTTTATTATAATCATATTGAAATTTTAATTTTGTATTTTTTTATAGTTTATTATGTCCTTAATTAACTTATCTATCGAAAATTTAATTTTAAACTTAATGATTTTATTTAGTTTTATAGTTGATGGATGCCTTTTTAAAATATCCTCATATTCGAGTGCAAATTTCTTTTTTCTTGAATAAGCATACTCATAGCCTATTTTTTTAATCTTTGATTTACTTTTAGATAATTTGATAATTTTTTTTGCCAAATTTTGTATAGAGATATTTGAATTTCCACCTATATTTAAGGTATCATTAAAATAATTTTTTTTCATTAACGATACTAAGGCATCAGTTGCATCATCTACGTGTAAGAAAGTTCTTGTTTGTTTGCCATTTCCATAAACTTTAATATCCTTATTTTTTAAAGCTGCTTCAACAAAACGAGGAATTACCATACCATACGACCCAGTTTGTTTTGGTCCAACAACATTAAAAAATCTAATAATCAATACTTTAAGTTTTTTTTCATAAAAATAAGCCTTCGATAAAAATTCATCAACAATTTTTGACGCAGCGTAACTCCATCTAAATATATTGGAATTTCCAATTACGTAATTATCGCTCTCTCTTAAAAAATTATTTTTATTTTTACCATAAACTTCACTAGTTGAAGCAATCATGACTTTTTTATTAAATTTACTTGATAGTCTTAATATTTTTTCAGTTCCATTAATATTGGTTTCTATAGATTTTATTTTGTTCGACATGACGTTTTTTACTCCTACGAAAGCCGCCAAATGAAATATATAATCATTTTTCCTAATAATCTTTTTAAGAAATTTTTCATTTAAAATACTTTTTTTGTATATATTGATTTCTTTTTTAATTCTGTTCGGTATATTTTTAATTTTTCCAGTAGAGAAATCATCAATTATTGTAACCTTGTAACCTAAATTAGTAAGCTTTATAGCTAAATTAGATCCGATGAGGCCAAGGCCTCCTGATATAAGAATTTTTTTAATCATTTTTTATAGTGGAAATATCTGGTCCGTTTTCTTTAGAACATGTTTTACATCAATAATAATCGAAGATTTTTTAATGATCTTTTTTTTATTTTTTTCAAAATCATTTAATAAAATTGTATGAGGAACTGCTAAAATTATTCCATCATATTTTTTACTTAATTTTTCCAACATTTTAATTCCAAAATTATTTTTGACTTGATTAATATCAACATTTGGATCGTAAATTTCAACCTTAGACAATTTGTTTTTTTTTAAAAAGTTGTAAATTTTAAATACTTGAGTGTCGTAAGTATCCGTTGCATTTTCTTTATATGCAAAACCAAGAATTAAAACATTCTGTGATTTTAGTTTTTTTTTATTTTTTTTTAATTTATTTATTAATTGGAGGGCTATGAACTTCGACATTTCATCATTTATTTCTCTAGCGGGTTTAATAAGTCTATTTTGATAACCAGCAATTTTACTTTTATATTTTAAATAATATGGATTCACTGGAATGCAAGAGCCTCCAACTAAACCTGGTTTATAATTAACAAAATTCCATTTTGTGTTTGCTGCTTCTAACACATCTTTCATAGGAATTTTGAGTTTTGAAAAAGTAAATACCAGTTCATTCATGTATGCAATATTTATATCTCTTTGGATATTTTCAATTAATTTTGTAGCTTCTGCAATTTTAATTGAATTTACTTTAAAAGTTCCCTTCTGTACTATGGATTTGTATAATGTATCTACCATGTTTGCTGCTTTAGCACTTGATCCAGAGGTTATCTTTGTGGTTTTTTTCAAACCATGTTCAAAATCTCCAGGTGATAATCTTTCAGGGCTATATCCAAGATAAAAATCTTTATTTATTTTTAATCTAGTTTTCCTTTTTATTATTGGTAAACAAATTTCTTCTGTTGCTCCAGGAAATACAGTTGACTCAAAGATCACTAGATCTTTTTTTTTAATATATTTAGCTACTGTGTGAGTAGCCTTTTTTAAAAAAGATAAATTTGGCAATTTACTTTTTGTCAATGGAGTTGGTACAGTGATAATATAAATATTATTATTTGATAAATCCTCTTCGTCATTAGTAAAAGAAATATTTTTATTATCTTTCAAAATAGATCGTATATACGTCATAGAATAATTTCTAAGAAATACCCCTGTACCAAATTTTTGTTTTTTATTGTCCAGGTCCATTTTATATTTTAAATAATTTATTCTCTCTTTGTTAATATCATAACCGCAAACCTTATTTTGTTTGGCAAATTCCAAAGCTAATGGTAAACCAACGTGACCTAGACCTATTATTGCAATTTTTTTCATTTTAAATTTTGTTAAAAGAATTTTTATATATAAGAATTAATAAAGCTCTAATTATTTTAAAATTTGACAAAAAAGCACCTCCAAATCTAGGTTTGTCCTCTCTTTTTTTAGTAACAATATTAATTAATTTATAACTAAATTTTTTTTTAATAGCAAAAAAACACAGTTCTGTCCCGATTGAAGAAAAAGTATCGAAAGCACCGTACTCAAGAAATAAATTTATTTTATAACCTTTCATACCTGAAAGGAGATCAGGAACATTTAATTGTTTATTCGTGTACCAAGAAAATAATTTTTCTGAAATCCTTGTAACGTTTAATCTTTGGGGAACAACTATGTCTATATTACTCTCATTCATAATTTCTGCGATCTTAGATAAATCTTTAACATCATGTTGGCCGTCAGCATCAAATGTAATAATTTTTTTATATCCTTTTGCTGCAGCATAAGAGAAACCCTCACTAATTACTTTGTCATATCCTTTGTGACTTTTAAAAGGTAACACCTTTGCACCACAAGACTCTGAAATTTCTACTGTTTTATCTGTTGAACCATCACTTACAACAAGAATATTAAATTTAGGAATAATTTTATTTAATAATCTACCAATTGATTTTTCCTCATTTAACGCAGGAATAACAACTAATAAATCATTCATTCAACATTTTTTTCGTTAATAATTTGATCTTTTTTAAAATCAAGCATAGCTTTTTTACCTAATACTAGATTTTTTTTATGTGGTGGCAAACAGTCTTTTGTGCATGGTCTTAAAAAACTCAAATCATCTTCTGAGATAATTTTTCCTTTTTTTATATCCTTATTAACTCTTATCCCTCTGCGCTGTATAACAACTGTTTCTATTTCATTATCTTCAACTTTTTTTGAACCATTTCCTAAAGAAATTTCCAGTTCACGTGTTCTATCTACCATATTTTTCCAGTTCTTGGGATTCATTGAAAATGGATGATCAGGGCCATAAAGATCATTGTCATTTGTAAAATGCTTCTCAACAACTCTGGCTCCTAGTGAGACTGCTCCCAAAACCGTTGAGTGTCCTGGAGTATGATCTGAAAGTCCCAAAATTAATTGAGGAAAAAGTTTTTTATATGTTTTGAGTACGTTTAAGTTAATTGACTTAAAGTTTTCTAATGAACCTGTGTAGTTAGTGTTACACTGCATTAATACAAGTTTTTTATTTATTTTTAATATTAAATCTACAGCACTTTTTACTTCATCAATTGTAGATGCTCCAGTTGCTAATAAAATAGGTTTCATCT
>MDTG01092054.1_pt1 | contig 10021 bp, 12 predicted proteins | sample 811421 | NCBI WGS metagenome assembly MDTG01 (sample SAMN05326645, study PRJNA326480) | marine metagenome | isolation source: seawater | place: Pacific Ocean: South East | collected 2011 | reverse complement strand
GTTGACGCTATATTAATTGATCTTCGGGGTAATTCTGGAGGTTCACTTTTTGAAGCAAATAAACTTACTGGATTGTTTGTATCCTCTGGGGCGACACTCCAGGTAAAAGAGAGTAATGGCAGTATAAGGCCCTGGGGAGATGCTAGAGCTAAGCAAATTTGGAAAAAGCCAATGGCAGTCATGGTTGATAGATATTCTGCTTCTGCATCAGAAATTTTTGCTGGAGCCATTCAAGATTATCAAAGAGGGATAATAATTGGGCAAAAAACATTTGGTAAAGGGACTGTTCAAAAATTAGACAATTTAAGCTCGGGACAAATCAAAATTACTGAATCAAAGTTTTATAGAATTACTGGAGCTGGGATGCAAAGCAAAGGTATACATCCCGATATTACATTACCAAGCACTTGGGATATTGAAGAGATTGGTGAAAGTTCATACGAAACAGCCCTTCCATGGGATGAAGTTAAGCCTGTGAGTTTTAAAAAATTTTCTATGGAATCATCTTTAATATCCCAATTAAACGATGAGCATTTGTCAAGAGTCAGTCAGAGTCCAAATTTGCAATATATTCTTGATATAAGGAAAAGATATGAAATCCAAAAAAATAAAGAAGTGATTTCCTTAAACTTAATCAAGAGAAAAGCCGAAAAAGAAGAAAGACAGGCATGGGCTTTAGGCATAGAAAATAAGAGACGCCTCTCTCTTGATTTGGAAACTTTTAGTTCGTTCCGAGCCATGGAGGATTTCAATGATTCTAAAAAAGCTAGAGAAGATGGCGTGGATTCTGGGATAGACATTAATAATGACTATCTTCTTAATGAAGGCATAGAAATACTTTCGGACTTTACAATATTTAATCAAAACATTTATTTATCTAAGGCGGCTTAATCTATGAAAATAGTATCTTTTAATATAAATAGCATAAGAGCTCGTCCTCACCAACTTATCCATCTAAGAGATACTATTGATCCAGATATAATTGGAATACAAGAAACTAAAGTTAATGATCCTGAGTTTCCAATTGATGAAATAATGAAATTGGATACCACGCTGAGTTTTGGGGGCAAAAAGGTCACTACGGGGTAGCCATTCTTAGCAAAAGAAAACCTGAAAATATTCAAAAAGGTTTTGTGAGTGATTCAGAAGATGACCAAAAAAGATTTATACAGGCTACTTTTAAATGGAAAAAAGAAAAAATCACCATCATGAATGGATATTTTCCTCAGGGAGAAAATAGATCGCACGCAACAAAATTCCCAAAAAAAATAAAGTTTTATGATGATTTAAAAAAACATATTAAAAAACTTATGAAAATTGAAGAAAATTTAATTGTCATGGGAGATTTTAATGTTGCTCCAAGTCATTTAGACATAGGCATAGGTGAGCAAAATGTTAAAAGATGGTTGCGCGAAGGAAAAACGGCTTTCCTACCTGAAGAAATTCAAATGTGGAATACAATTAGAGATTTAGGTTTTGTAGATTCATGGAGAAAACAGAATCCAAATGAGGGATCAATTTATTCTTGGTTTGATTACCGCTCAAGGATGTTTGATGATAGCCCTAAAAGAGGATTAAGAATTGATCATATTCTATTATCAGAAAATCTCGAACACGCAATGGTGAATACTGGAATTGACTACTCTGCTAGAGCGATGGAAAAACCATCAGATCATTGTCCAATTTGGCTGGAACTAAAATAATATTCAGAAAGATTGATTTAATCTCTTAGATTTAAAAAATTTTTTAAGAAGGTTGGATGATTGCTCCCTCATGTGTCCCCCACTATAAAGAACTTTGTGATTAAGGTCGCTTCTATCAAGAAATTGATCGATTGATTCAATTGAACCTGTCTTTGGTTCATTTGCACCAAAATATAACGCATCTATTCTGGCATCTACTATTGCTTTTGCGCACATATGACAAGGTTCCAGAGTAACGAAGATAGCGCACCCTTTTAATCTATAATTTTTAATAAATTTACTCGCTTCATTGATTGCATTTATTTCTGCATGAGATGAAACTGAATTTTTTGATATTACTTGATTGAAACCTCTCCCAATAATTTTTCCATTATTAACTACAATTGCACCCACTGGCACCTCATCAATATTAAACGCTAACTTTGCCATATTTAAAGCCTCAGTCATAAAATGATCAATATTGTTTTTTGCGATCAACAAGTTAATTAGATATTTCTTATAAAAATTTAGCCCAGTCTTTAAGCGGCCTTCTTTCTGACTTTAATAAATTTACTGCAGCACTTTCATCTCTATATCCAATAGCCATGCCGCAAAATAATATGTCGCTTCTTTCGGCTTTTACAAATTTAGAGACGCTATCATGCTTCATTGACCAAGCTTCTTGAGCACATGTATCAAGGCCTACCTCTTTAGCCAACAGCATAAATGTTTGCAAAAACATACCCAAGTCAGACCATTGAGGAGGACCCATCTGACGATCAACAAAGCAAAAAAAGGCGCACGGAGCTCCAAAAAAATTAAAATTTTTCATTACTTGTTCAAGTCTAGCTTGCTTATCTTCTCTTGGAATACCTAATAATTCATACATTTGCTCCCCTAATTCAAATCTAGAAGTTCTGTAAGGTTCCTTTAATTTTGGTGGATAGATTTCATAAGCTGGGGTTTCAGGATCATCCCAATTTTCTTGAAATACAAGAAAGTCCTCCATTGCAGAATCATTGAGGACATAAATTTTCCATGGCTGAAGATTCCCTCCAGATGGACTTCTTGATGCTTTGCTAAGTAAATCTTTTATTATTTTGCTATCTACAGGATCAGACAAGAAGGATCTAATTGATTTTCTTGATTGAACTGCTTCAAATACATTCATATTAAATAAGTATTAAGGCTTTTCATTGAATTATTCCCATATAATTTTCACATTAAAAAATTTAAATGATTTTATTAATTTTTTTACTTTAGCTCTTCCTTTATTCCAATCTCTTCTTAGAACGCTTAATTCATGGTAACTGCATCTCTTTTTATTTTTTATAATCGCTGACCTTCTAAAACCCTCTTCTTTAAATAGAAATTTACTGTGCAGCCTTAAGACTAATTCATTGCCCTCCATAATCTCAGCATTTAGCTTAATTAAATTGAGAGTATTAAAAATAAAATCAATAGTGGTATAGTCCAATGCTTGACCAATACCTGTTCCAGCATATGATCTGTCAATATAATAACCCCAATCGCAAGTCTTGTGCCTCCAAGAGATATTATTTATTTTAAACATCCCTATAACTTCTTTTCCTTCAAAAACTGCAAAAACAATAAGAGACTTGTCTGTTTTTTGATTTTCAATCCATTGAAAATGCTCATCAATACTGATGATATGATCTGTATACATCCATTTCCTGCAATCTTTTTTGTTCCTTAATTTTCTTAAAGCAAGCTGATCATCAATACTAATATCTAATACTTTTTGTAAGGTTATTTGTCTTTTTTTCATAAATTTCTGAATTAAAAAGCTCCTAATAAAATTTAGTATATACCAATAAAATTGATCCTAATAAATAGGAATAAAAGTCATATTTAATAATTATTCAATTAGATGAAGTCTGTAGCTGCTTCCAAAAAGAGCAATTATTTTACTCATAAAAAATGAAATTTTTCTAATGGCATTATTTCGTCTCTTCAATTTTTTATATGCATTTTGAAAATTTATAAAATCAGGATTAGATTCCAAATTAAGCACCTCAATAACTTTTTCTATTAAATCAAAACGTCGATAAATTATCAGGATTGATAGATACGATGATATTTTTAAGATATTAAGACTTTCAGTTTCTAGATATTCAGGAGCTTTAAGAAACAATGCATCACCAAAAATACATTGCCCATGACCATTTAAAATATCGCGCTGCCATCTTTGAAGATTGACGAAATCAAAAAATTCGAATCCTTTGTTTGACAATTCTTTACATATGTCACCAAATAATGACTGATCTTTATATAATTGCAGAAATTCAACTTCAAGTTCTAATCCAAGAGCTAATTCAAGTGAATTTTTTGCACCCTTAAGCACGTCATGTTCTGCACCTTGAATATCAATTTTTATGAAATCTATCTCAGATAACATTATTTCATCCAAAGTTGAGCATTCCAATATTTCAGTTTTCAGTATTTCATAGCGCTGGTCATCTGGAAATCTATCCAAGAAATTGTCATTTGGTTTATACAGTGAAGAAACCATGGGCTCGCGACATAAATTTAACTCCACTGAATGATTCGCATTAGATAATGCAACGGGAAGTATTTGGTAATTTAGAAAATCATTTTCAATATTTTGCAATGAATCTCTTGATCTACTATCTGGTTCAAAACCAACATATTTAATATTTTTAGAAAAATTTTTCCATCTTGGTTCGATTTCTCCAGCCGCTCCAACATCAATTAAAGTCAAAACACCATTATTAGGCAACGTATTAATCACCCTGTTTGATGCAGAATCAAAAAAAACATTAAGAGATTTTTTTAGACCTCTATAGATATTTTTGATCATAAGGGCCCCTCAATTAATTCAAAAATAAAACCTAGTGGAGTAAGAAAAAAAATAACCCTTGCTCCTTGGAATGCTTTTGCTTTTTGGGGAGCGCCTAATGGAACACAGCCTTGATCTCTAAGTCGCAAAATTTCTTCATCAAATTTGTCTGAAACATATGCTATGTGATTTAAAAGATTCCTGCCTTTTGAAAGCGCCTCTTTAACTGGGCTTTTGCTGCCATAAGGGGCAACTAATTCATATAATGTATCTTGTTGATCCTTAACAAAAACTATTTTTACTCCAATATTTTCATCTACTATCTCTTCACTCGAATGATTGATGCTAATCAAGTTAGACATATGAGATTTTCCATGTTCAAGATCAGTAACAAAAATCCCAATATGATGAAATATATTCACTTCAAACCCCTTTTGATTAAAGCGTATGGATTTTCATGAAGCAATTTAATGGCTATGTTATAAAAATCAAATGATGAAATAAGTCTAGCAGTATAACGTCCAAATTTTGATTTAATCATTTTTTTTTCGTTGATTGCTGTTTCTTCAACAAGCTTCAAATTAGTTTCATTATCTTGACCTAAATCTCTGACAAAATACTTAACCTTTTCCTTTTTTATTTTCTTATCAAAATGAGTAATAGCATCAAACTCCTTGAAATATCTATAAGATACATTTGCACTTTGCTCTACAAAGTGGGTGAAAGTTACTCTGTCAAAAGAACATCCAAGAGTTAATATTTTTCCATTATTTTTATAGAATTTATCAAAAAATGTCATTGGGCCAAAACAATCTATAGTAGACGACTTCAAGAAAAATTCAGATTTTATTCCAATACATCCAATACTAAAAATAGCATGATGAGATCTTTTGACTCCAGGCAATAACCTAAATTTTTCTGAAAATAGCCCAACATCAGAGGGGGTTTCATACGGAAGAAAAACCTCCCCTTTTGTCGCGCTATAAGAAAAAGTAGGAACAATAACGGTTCCCATATCAAAGTAATTAACAATAATGTTTAAAAATTCTCCAACCTGATCTTCTGAAGCATTCCATTTATATTGCGCAGCAACGCCAGCATCGCCATGAATCATTACCGTATCCGATCTATTGAGACCCAATGTTTTAAGAGATTGATGAATGTTACTTATTGGAAAGATCATTATCTAAGGCCTTTCTAATCTCAGATATAGAGTTAAGATTCTCTAGCTGATCAAAATCAAATTGAATCCCAGCTTTTTGCTCAATAGCCAATATTAAATTGAAATTTCCTAAAGAGTCCCACTCTTCTAAATCACCCATTTTTAAATGATCAATATTGTCTGGAATCGAGCTATTTCTGAAAGTTTCAATTAGAATTTTTTTAAGATCCATGCTTCACAACCCCTTCATATATATCTATATTGGGAATTTTTGCATTTTTAGTGTCTAAATAGTAGGTTAATTTATCATCATGAAAATTTAATAGATTACTGTCTAACTTTAAATCTTTTGTAAATTGAGAAAAACCATAATTATTCAAAAAATTTTTAGCTACAGCATTTTTCTCAGTTTCTATAAACTCTGCTATTAAATATCTTAATTCATATTTAAGCATCCTTTTCAAAATTTCTGAAAGAATCCATGACTCTAAGTGGCGTCCTAAGACCCTGCAACTAACTAAAAAAGTATCAATAAATATGGATTTTTCAGATAGTTGCTCCAAGCAAACTAAAGCTACTATCCCATGATCGCCATAATTATCTTTAAGGCTCACCAAGAAGATAAAATCGTCATTTATAGCTTTGAATTTTTTCATTTGAGCAATGGAGTGCCGAATTGTTCGCAAATTAAATTGATTTGTTTTTTTACACAGTTGCTCAGCTCTACTCAAATTAGAATCATCTAACGAAATTGCACTAGGTTGAAGATTTATAGATGCAAGGTACTGATTTATATTTGCGGTTTCTTTAATATGATTTTTAAAAATAGCTCGTGCTTTATATTGGGCAATTTTTTCCTTATCATCTCCAGTAGACTCAAACTTAGCAAAGCAACTAAGAGAATTTATAAATCTAGGCCACTCAAATACATTTGCTGGAGGTTCCAACGTTAATACTTGTGGTAAAAGGTTCTTCATCTTATCCCTTTCTAGAGGATTATCATCCCAAAAAACAAAACTGTCTAAATTGACATCAAGCTCATCTGCAATTTCCTTAAGATTCAATGCCTTCTCAGCCCAGTTTATTCTATGAGAAATTATATGCGATCGTTTTAGATGCATTGAATTATGCTCAGCAAAAACCTTCCAGACATCCTCTTCGTTATTTTTACTAGCTAATACAACAATTACACCTTGATTAATCAATTTAATTACTTCTTTTTGAAAGTCAGAAAAAGCCATGCCCATACCGTCCTGACCCAATATAATTTCATCCAACCCCTCTTCTCCAATTGCTCCTCCCCATATTGTGTTGTCACAATCTAGAGCCAAAACCTTTGAGGGAGCATTGAGAGATCTATCTAATACCAAAAAAATTGAATTGATTAGTACTGACAAACCGCTAACTGATAACCTGCAGCGAGCAAAATACCAGTTTCTGTCTGAATATATATTTTGATTGCCATAATCTCGAAAAACATCATCAAGGTTTATAAGGTAAATTGAATCTAGTTCATTCTTTAAATGATTGAGTTGATCATAAAACCATTTATGCACTATCTGTACATTAGAATCTTTCTTAACACCATTTAATAAGCTGTATTCTTGAGTTTTACCAAAACATATTATTGTTGGTTGACTTGATAATTTATTATGGCTTTGAATAGCCTCAAAAAAACTAGAATAACGATTTTGTATTGAGGGTAACCCTTCATTAAAATCATGAATCAAGTCTTCAAGAAATAAAACTAAAACGACTGTATTATTGTCAGAGCGTAATAATGGGGAGATAAAATCTCCATATGGTGTATATTTTATGGTGTACAAATCGTTGATTTTGCTCCAATGACTATTTGATTCAAGCAATGAGGAGGAACTACAAAGAGTTAAATTGCCGCTCACGATGATCGCCTCACTTTTTTAAATATAAATATAATAAAGAAAGATTATTAGCAAAGCTGAGGTTATTTTTTAGATACTTATCTTCTTCAAACATATCAAGACGTTCATTATTTTTTAATTTAAAAATCAGCTCTTAAATCTTTTTAATGCAGCTTTCAATTTGCTTTTGGTTTTTTACAGTTAGTAGCTAATTAGTATCTCATATCATACAGTTAAAACCTCAGAAGGTCAGTCATTATAAAAAAGAGAAATAGATTGATAGAAAAACTGAACAAATAATATTTAAGCATTCATCAACTAATCTATAGCTCTTAAAGCATCCTTTCTGTTAAGCCAAATGATTTTTTGATTTTTTCTTGCACAAAGGTTGGCACTACAAATGCTCTCATCCAACCTATAAACTTTATGATAATGAATCAAACTCCAAGTCTAGGAATATTATTTTTACTTCGTTAAAAATTTTTATTATCTCTTGTATTAACACTCTTCTTAATAAGCCTAGCATGAGTTTTTACAAAATTAGTGTTGGCTTGGAAAAGATTCTGATCAAATTTTGATGTAATTTCCTTGGGAAGATATGGTTTTTCATATGGAAATAATTTATTTACTACATTGTGCATCCACCACCGCCAAGAGAATATTCTTGTTCTAAAAAATAATGATAGTAAACGAGAGGTGAAATTTCCTAACAATGGAAACCTATTAAAAGTTGTTTTTAAGGCTTTTTCTTTTATTAAAGATAATTTTATTGCAACCCTTGAGAAAGAGATGTTCTGTTTTTTAGAATTTAAAAAATTTTTTCTATAGCTAGCAATACTTTCATCACTCAACCTATATAAAGATTTGAATGGATAGATAGAGCTAATTTGACTTAGTGGAAGAATATATACTTCATCAAAACGTTCAGTATATAGTTTGTATAAAAATTCATAGTCTAGTGAATCAAAATCAAAATAGTCTAGAGAATTATTTTTCATTAATGGATTTTTTTTATCATAATCAATTCTATTTAAAAAAAAATTTGAGGGCTCGATTATTCTGCCTTCTTGAATTTGTTGTATCCAAACAGAGGTTAAGTAGTCTATAGGATCTCTAATCGTGATTACAATCTTTGCTCTTCTGCCAAACAAATCTAATACTCTTTCTGATGCAGATTGCCAATTTCTTGGATTCCATCCTACAAGACCCTCCTCACTTATAAGCACATCATTTTCTTGAAGTACTTTTTCAAATTTTTTTTTATCGTCTTTATAAAAGAGAGAATCCTTGTCTTTAATCTTAGAATACTCTGGAGGGTTGTAAAGTATATTATTTTCAATGCATAACAAAGGAAATAGGTTTTTTTGAAGCGAAGTAGTTCCAGTTTTTGGTAACCCAATATGCACTATCAAAGACTTTGACTTCATTTATCTAAAACAACTAACATTTTTTATTTCAAAACTGTTTCTTATCATCAATACTTTACAGGCATATACTTATTCCCACTCAATAGTAACCCAATTTTAAAACCTTATAGAGTGCGGGTTTTAGGGGCATTAAAAAAAATGTGTAACTTTTGTGTAACACTTTAAGCTTATCTTTTATTTTTTTTCTCCAATATTTTATTTTTAGCATCAAAATATTTCTTAGTATCTTTATTATAAAAAGTGCATTTTTTCCCGTCATATTGATTCATAAACTCATCTAGTTCTGTTGAATAAGGAATATTTGAATTTTTTTGAATTTTTCCTTCATCGCCAACAACCAAATAACCTTTTTCAAATAAATCATCACAGCCAATCTTACAAGCCGGCATAACTATGTTTAAATCAACTCTCTCCTTATGAGAGCATAGTTTCCTCGGCTTAATGTGAGCTGCAATCATCAAATTACTAGGAAAAACTTTATGGCATAAAGAACATTCTTTTTCTGCATTATTCCCAAATAGATGAACTCTAAGTAATGCTTGTTCATTTCTTCCTGCAGTTGAAGTTGGCGCACTATCTGTTTGATTAATATTAGCCAAGGCTTCTTTCAAATTTTTTTTAAACTCACCGTCTTTAGAAGAAACTTTTTCTCTTAATGTTTTTATAACTCCCTTACTTTTATTTAAAAATTCTATAATGTAGGTAAAATCTTGAGAGTCATTTTTCATTAGTTCTATTGCTTCAGGAACCTCCATACCCTCAAAAATACCTTTGAACTCTTTCTTTAATCCTAAATAATGAAGAATATCCATAGATCTAAAGCCTTTAGTGCTCTTAGCATCAAAACCTAAGACTTCCTCATCTAAATATCGATGATGTTGGTTAGTTGTGAATAGCCATCCCCAAACAACATTTGATATTTCATCAAAACCTGTTTCTTTAAACTCTCTGTCTCTTTCTGATGGTTGTAATTTAGGTAAACTCATTTTAAAAAAACCTTATATTCTTCTATCTCATTGATTTTATTAACTTTATTCCCACTCAATGGT
>MDTG01042332.1_pt1 | contig 10021 bp, 5 predicted proteins | sample 811421 | NCBI WGS metagenome assembly MDTG01 (sample SAMN05326645, study PRJNA326480) | marine metagenome | isolation source: seawater | place: Pacific Ocean: South East | collected 2011 | reverse complement strand
GAATATGCAAAGCGTGGTTTGAAACCTGTTAATTTATCAAGAACATTAGAAGATGGCGGGACGATCACCAGTCCCCTGATCCCTTGGAATACCTGTGGTGCATATATGCAAAGTGTATTATTGATCAACCCATTTGATTATGCGCTATATGCATTTTTTAATCTTATAAATCCATTACTAGCTGTTATTTATGCTTACCTAGGCATTAAAATTTTACGTATTAAGCCAAAACAATAGCCATAAATTATACGCTCCTCTGCTAAGAGGAGCCACTTTGGAGTTTCACATGACTGCATTAAAAAAACCTCAAGCACAGTATCTTAAAGATTACCAAGCTCCACCATTTTTAATTGATCACATTGATTTGACCTTCGATTTATTGCCGTTAAACACCCGTGTTACGAGTATAATGACGATCACGAAAAAAATAGCAGGTGTGGCAGATTTAGTGCTTGATGGCATTGATTTGACGCTGATCTCAATTACTGTAGATAACAACGCATATACAGATTATGACCTACTTGATGAGCAGCTTGTGATCCATAATCTACCAGCGCAATGCCAGCTTACAATCGTTAATGAAATAGCGCCAAAAACTAACACATCTTTAGAAGGTTTATATCTATCTGGCGGTGCATATTGTACACAATGTGAAGCGCAAGGCTTTAGAAAAATAACCTATTATCTTGACCGCCCAGATGTACTTGCAAGCTTTGACGTGACTATTATTGCTGACGAGCAGTTTACTCATTTATTATCAAATGGTAATAAATTAGCGGAAGGTAAATTAGACAATGGCCGTCACTTTGCAAAATGGCAAGACCCATTCAAAAAGCCAAGTTACTTGTTCGCACTTGTTGCAGGGGACTTTGATGTACTTGAAGATACCTTTGTTACGCAAAGTGGTCGTACAATAGATTTAGCCTTGTTTGTTGATAAAGGGAATTTACCGAAAACTCCTCATGCGATGGCATCACTTAAAAAATCAATGCAGTGGGATGAGCAGCGTTTTAATCTTGAGTATGATTTAGATATTTACATGATCGTTGCTGTGGATTTTTTCAATATGGGCGCGATGGAAAATAAAGGTCTGAATATTTTCAACTCTAAATGTGTGTTGGCTAATCAAGAAACCGCCACTGATAAAGATTATCACACCATAGAGTCAATCGTTGGCCATGAGTATTTTCATAATTGGACAGGAAACCGAGTGACTTGTCGTGATTGGTTTCAACTGTCGTTAAAAGAAGGCTTAACAGTTTTTCGTGATCAAGAGTTTAGCAGTGATTTAGGCTCGCGGGCACTGAATCGTATTGATGCGGTTAAAGTAATGCGTACTCATCAATTCAGTGAAGATGCCGGTCCTATGGCACATCCGATCCGTCCTGAACAAGTGATTGAGATGAATAACTTCTATACAGTAACTGTGTATGACAAAGGCGCTGAAGTTATCCGTATGATGCACACGTTATTGGGAGAAGAAAAGTTCCAGCAGGGCATGGCACTTTATTTTCAGCGTCATGATGGGCAAGCCGTCACCTGTGATGATTTTGTTGCGGCCATGAGTGATGCCTCAGGTATCGATTTAACTCAGTTTAAACGTTGGTATAGCCAAGCTGGCACACCACGGCTAATCGTAAAACAAGAGTTTGATAAGCTCAATGGTACTTTTTCACTGCATATAGAGCAGCTGGCACCGCTTAATCAGCCAGAAAATGCGCCATTACATATCCCATTTGCTATCGAGCTACTTGATCAACAGGGCGAGTCTGTCCCTTTACAGTTTGAAGGACAGCCACTTGATCATGTCTTAGATGTCACAACAGCGCAGCAAACGTTTAGCTTTGATGGTTTAACCGCGAAGCCTGTAGCGGTGCTACTAGAGGATTTCTCTGCGCCGTGTATTGTTGAGCAACAAAATACAGCCACTGAATTATTACACATTATGCGCTTTGCGCGCAGTGACTTTTCGCGTTGGGATGCTCAACAACAATTGTTCATTGGGGCGGTTAAAGGGGCCATTATAACACCTGAAAATAATCAATTGGATCCAGCAATTATTACTGCATTACGTAGTTTATTAGTTGATCAGGAGGGAGATTTAGCTTTAATTGCTGAATTATTAAAGCTGCCTAGTTTTGATACCCTCGCAGCTGAGTTTAATGTGATCCCTGTGGATCAATTGGTTGCGGTGACAAATCAGTTTGAGTTACAAATTGCTCAGCAACTGCGTAGTGAGTTCTTAGACTGTTATCAAAGTTTAATTGATGACGGCTCTGTAAGTGCAACAGCTGTCGCTATACGTGCATTAAAAGGTATGTGCTTGCATTATTTGGCAAAAATTAATGAGCTTGATATCAATCAACTTCTTGTTAGTACTGCTAATTCACACAATATGACCAATGTACTCGCCGCGCTCAGTGCAGTGGTAAAAGCTGATAATCCATTAGCAAAAGAGTTGTTAAACCAATTTGACAGTCAGTGGCGCCATGATGTGTTAGTGATGGATAAGTGGTTTGCATTGCAAGCAATGCAAGGTGGCGATGACGCCATTAGTAATATCAAAAAGTTATATGATCACCCTTGTTTTGATTTTTCAAACCCAAACCGTGTCAGGGCACTAGTGGGCAGTTTTAGTCATTTTAATACCGCACAGTTTCACCGTGAAGATGGTACAGGTTATCAATTGCTAGGTGACTTACTAGTTAAGCTTAATGCAATCAACCCCCAAAATGCATCACGTATGTTAACGCCATTTATGTCATGGCGCAGATATGATGAGGTACGTTCAGTTGCAATCAAAGCTCAGCTGCAACGCCTAGCTTTGCTTGATAATTTAAGTGATGACTTGTTTGAAAAAGTTGATAAAGCACTACAATAAATTATGATCGAATATTATTTTTTACTGAACTTAACCTACAAGCAGTGCATGGATTACTACGAAGGTAAGTATACATCAGTTCAAGTAATTGAAGATGGTGGCAAAAAAGTACGTTTTGCCGCCAGCCATTTGCGTCCTTTTATTTCCTCTTTAGGGGTAAGAGGGCGCTTTCGACTTTTGCTTACTCCAGAGTATAAATTTTTACGTTTGGAGCGTGTTGCCTAAAACAATATTTTAAAATAATCACTTATAATATTGTTTTTTTGTTAATTCGATTTGTCCTATTGTTAATTTACGTGTATAAATTATCTGGTAGGACGTCTTACCATTAGGTTAACGTCAACTAAACAGAAAAATTATGACCGATTGAACGCGTTCTATTTGTAATTTCTTTATTTCGCTTCTATCGTTACGACTACACTAAAAACAATAACTTGATCACAAAATTACCCGCGACAGGGGGAACACACAATGATAAGAAGATCGCTTTTTGTTAAAAATAAACTAGTACTAGGCATCGCAGCCGCTACTTTAGGGTTATCAGCAGCACACACACAGGCTGCAACGTTTGAGGCTGGAGGGTTTGATATAACCTTCGACTCTGCTTTTTCTTATGGACAAAGTATCCGTGTTGAAGACCGAAACTTTAACTTAATAGGTAAAAGTAATAACCCGTCTTTTGATTGGACAGGTTATAACTCTGTATTAAATCCAATTTATTCAGCGCAAGATGTCTGGGCCCAACCTGGCTCTTACTCTAATAACGGCGACGCTGGTGATTTGAACTTTGATAGCGGTGAATCTTTTTCAAAGCTGTTGAAAGGGACGCATGATTTATCTATCAACAAAGATAACTATGGTCTATTTACTCGATTTATGTATTTTTATGATTTTGAATTGATGGATGGCGATCGTGCCTATGTTAATCCAACTTCAGGGCAAGGAGTTGATCCTTGTGATGATAAAGACACAAAGAAACAAAGCTGCGCAGATATTCGTCTATTAGATGCTTACGTATGGGCTAACTTTGATTTAAATGACGGCAATAACCCACTTTCTATTCGTCTAGGGCAACAAGTCATAAACTGGGGAGAAAGTACATTAATTTCTCACGGTATTAACGTAAATCCGGTCGATATTGATCGGTTAAAAGCGCCGGGTGCAGAGCTTAAAGAAGCTTTTATTCCAGTTGGTATGTTATGGGCATCTTTAGGGATCACTGAAAATGTGACTTTGGAAGGCTTTTACCAATACCAATGGCATGAAACACGTTTACCTGCAGCTGGAACGTATTTTTCAACCAATGACTTTGCCGCTGAAAATGGTTATCAGCAAAATGTACAGCTTGGTTTTACCTCCAACCCAGATATCGATTTAGCGTTTTTAACTGATAGCTTAAATAATTTGATGACTACCTTTGGTCAAGCTGCTGCCGCTAAAGGGATCGACCCTGCAAGTCCCGCAGGGCAAGCATTATTGGCACAAACTTATCTGGCATACCCTACTAAAGTCGCTCTTAAAGGCAAAGGGGATGATGGTAAAACTGAACCTGATGATGGTGGTCAATATGGTTTACGTTTAGGTATGTTCTTACCAGATTTTTATGACACTGAAGTTGCACTTTACCATGTAAACTACCATAGCCGCCGTCCTCTTATTTCAGGTCGCGTATCTAACTTTACACAAGCGTCACTGGCCCAAGATTTAGCCATGTTAGCAACGACTAAAATTACCTCTGACAATGTCTCTGATTTAAAAGCATTTGCTAAAGCAACCAATGAGTATCCAGAAGATATTAAATTGTATGGGTTAAGCTTTAATACATCAATTGGTGAAACGGCGTTTGCTGGTGAGTTCACCTTCCGTGAAGACGAACCACTACAAATCGATGACGTAGAATTGCTTTATGCTGCTATGCCTGAGCAATTAGCGTTAGCGGGACTTCGTCCTGAGTTTGCCGGTATTTCACAAATGAGTCAGGGTAACGCAGTTAGTGTTGTAGGCCCTGGGGAATTAGCAAAAGGTTATATTGAGCGTAATACTAGCCAATTGCAGTTTACAGCAACACATTTATTTGGCCCATCACTGGGTGCAGATAGCTGGGCTGTAGTGGGTGAAATTGGCGGCGTGCGCATAAATAATATGCCTGAATACGATGAAATGCGTTTAAATGTTTCAGGCACTGGTCGAAGCGGTATTATGACCGGCCCTAATGCAGATGATTACTCAACACTTCATATGGCTTTGTCTAATGGCCCCGAACAAAAAGAGTTTGCGACAGCATCATCATGGGGATATCGCTTAATTGCTAAAGGCGATTATTACAACTTCTTTAAAGGAGTTAATTTTTCACCTCGCTTTGTTTTCTCACATGATGTAAATGGTAACACACCAGACCCGATGTTCTTGTTTATTGAAGATCGCAAGTCACTTGGAGTGACAGCCAACTTTAATTATCAAAATGCATGGTCATTTGACTTTAGCTACAACTCTTTCTGGGGTGGCGGAGATACCAATACTTTCTCAGACCGTGATTTTGTTTCTTTTAATATTAAATATTCAATTTAAGGGTATCATGATGATAAAAAAACCTACCCTCATTGCACTAACGCTATGTAGTTTATTTTCTACAACAGCGGTCGTTGCAAAAATGACGAGCGAAGAAGTTGCGCGCTTAGGTGCAGATCTAACCCCATTAGGTGCTGAAAAAGCGGGTAATGCTGATGGCTCAATTCCGGCATGGACAGGTGGTATTACTAAAGCACCGGCAGGTTATACGCCGGGAATGCATCATCCAGATCCGTATGCTGACGACAAAGTACTTTTCACCATTGATAAATCAAATGTTGATAAATACAAAGCAAATTTAAGTCCTGGTCAAGTAGCTCTTTTTGAAGCGTATCCAGATACGTTTAAAATGAACATCTATACTACTCATCGCAGTGCTTCAAACCCACAGTTTGTCTATGATGCAACAAAACAATACGCACCAACTGCAGAGTTGATTGAAGAAGGTAATGGGATAAAAAATACTGCTATTGGCATTCCTTTTCCTATTCCAAAAACTGGCTTAGAGGCAATTTGGAACCATTTATTACGCTACCGTGGTCTGTCAATTGAGCGTTTTGGCGGTCAAGCGGCTCCAACAGCCTCAGGTTCGTATAATATGGTTGGCTTTGATGAGCAACTGTTAGTTAAGTACTCAGATCCAAAAGCAACACCTGCAGAGTTACAAGAATCTAATATTTTGTTTAAATTTAAACAAAAAGTCACCGAACCTGCGCGTTTAGCTGGCACGGCGCTATTAGTTCATGAAACCATGGACCAAATTTTAACTCCACGACAAGCGTGGACTTACAATTCTGGCCAGCGTCGTGTTCGTCGCGCGCCTAATGTTGCTTATGATGCACCAGGAACAGCAGCTGATAGCTTGCGTACAACCGATGATTTCGATATGTTTAACGGTTCGCCAAACCGCTATACATGGACGCTCAAAGGTAAGCAAGAGCTTTATGTACCATACAATAGTTATAAGCTACACAGTGATAAGTTACAGTATGACGATATTCTGATGGCCGGTCACATCAACCCGGAACATGTGCGTTATGAAAAACACCGTGTTTGGGTTGTAGAAGCAGATCTGAAAGGCGACACTCGTCATATTTATAAGAAGCGCGTATTTTATATTGATGAAGATAGCTGGCAAGTTCAAGTGACGGATATCTATGATAACCGTGACCAAATGTACCGTGTAGCGATGGCTCATACAATTAACTATTACGATGCGCTCACTAACTGGAGTACGTTAGACGTTTACTACGATTTGAATTCACGCCGTTACCTAGCGATTGGTTTAGATAACCAAGAGAAAATGTATGATTTCTCACAATCGTTTAATGATAATGAATTTACCTCAAGTGCACTGCGCCGCGAAGGTCGTTAATACACTCTAAGCACCTGGAATTATCTAGGTGCTTTTTTATTATTTCAAATCGCGTTTGTCACTCTGACACGCACTGGGTCATGACACTAACCGAGTCCCCCGACTGCACGTTATATACCGACAAACACATTCTTTTCAAGGCGATTTTAATTTATGAAGTACATGCTTTATGCAGGTCTTGCCGCTGTGGCGAGCCTTTCAACTCTTTCTATTGCAGCTGAACCACTTGCTGCAATTGTCGCAACTAAAGCAGATAAAACCCTGTTGACTGATATTGAATACACAGGAAAGCAACTGGTCGCTGTCGGAAAACATGGCACTATAATTACAAGCAGTAATGCAAAAAATTGGCAACAAGCGAGCGTTCCAACGCAAGTGTTACTAACGGCGGTTGCCTTCAGTGGCAGTGAACTTGGTTGGGCTTGCGGGCATGATGCGACTATTATTCATACCAATGATGGTGGTGCAAACTGGCAGTTGCAACAGGTGAACACGCAATTAGATAAACCTTGCTTAGATATTTTATTTACCAGTGAACTTCACGGCTTTGCTGTGGGTGCCTATGGTATGTTTTATGAAACCAGTGATGGTGGCAAACATTGGCAAAAGCGTTTTCTGGATTCTTTATTATTTGCAGATGATAGAGATTACTTAAATGATTTAAAAGAATCAGATCCACAAGGCTATGAAGCCGAAACTGCATCAATATTGCCGCACTTTAATCGTATTGTCACAACAAAAGATAAACTTATGTTAGTGGGCGAAATGGGTTTGTTAGCGCACAGTACAGACAACGGAAAAACATGGCAACGCGATGAAGAAATCTACCGGGGTTCCTTTTTTGCTTATGCCAGCGATGAACAAGGGCAAGAAATAGTTGCGGGTTTAAGAGGCAATATTTTTAGCCGTCAGGTAGGTGAGCAATGGCAACCAATAAGTAATAATAAAACCGCCACAATCAATAGTATTATCGCTAGCGGTGATAATCAATGGTTGTTACTTGCCAACAGCGGTGTGATTTTCCACTATAAAAATAATCAACTTACTATTGAGCAGTTAGCGGATGGTAAAGCAATTCTTGATGCCGTTATTTTTGAAAATCAATTGGTTATGGCATCAGAAAATGGCATTAAAGTGAAGGGGATGGCTCCATAATGCACACAATCGTCAATTTTTTAGAGAAAGCGGTTTTTCGTCATCGATTAATGATGGTGATAAGTTTTATTTTAATAACATGTTTTTTAGGTTTTAAAGCCACACAAATCCAACTTGATGCTTCATTTAATAAAAATATTCCGCTTAATCATGATTATATGAAAGTGTATTTAAAGCATGAAAAGCAATTTGGTGGCGCAAATAGTATTTTGATCTCAGTGTGTGATGATAGCGGTGATATTTTTAATCCTGAGTTTTTCACCCAATTAAAAGCCGTTCATGATCAGTTATATTTTATTCCTGGGGTGAATCGTCCGTTAGTGAATTCAATTTTTTCACCCAGTGCACGTTTTGTTGAAGTTGTTGAAGACGGTTTTGCGGGTGGGCCAATTATTCCCGCCAATTTTACTGCTGATCAACGAGGCTTAGCGGTTGTTAAAGAGAATATCGAAAAAGCGAAAGTCGTAGGCAGGATGATTGCCTCTGATTATTCGTGTGCGATGGTAACCGCGCAGTTGATGGAAACTGATCCGCAAACGCAAGAAAAATTAGATACGTTAGCGTTTGCACAAAAGCTAGAAAGCGAAATTCGAGAGCCATTGAGCACTGATAAAGTAAGTATCCACATTATTGGTTTTGCCAAAATGGCCGGTGATATTGCCGAAGGTGCGAAAGGGGTTGTGTTATTTTTTGCTATTGCTATCGCGTTTACTTTCATCATGGTGTGGTTATTTTGCGGCAGCATCAAGCTCACTATTTTACCTATAGCCTGTTCAATTATTGCCGTGGTTTGGCAGTTAGGGATATTGTCGAGCTTAGGCTTTGGTCTAGATCCAATGTCGATTCTAGTACCATTCTTAGTGTTCGCAATCGGCGTAAGTCATGGCGTACAGATGATCAATGCAATAGGTAAAAAAGTCGCCGAAGGAAGCAGTAATACGCGTCTTTGCTGTCAGGCTAGTTTTAGATCGCTGTTAATACCCGGTGGTATTGCATTGCTGTCAGACACGGTCGGCTTTTTGACGTTACTAACCATAGATATAGGTATAATTCGTGAACTGGCTATCACAGCAAGTTTAGGTGTGGCTGTTATTATTTTTACTAATTTGATTTTATTGCCAGTATGGGCATCGTATATGCGCTTTGAAAACACAGTTCATATTCAATCAGGCAACAGCGAAAAACCAAACTTACTTGATTCAATTCGTGATCTGTTAGTCAAAGCCACGGATCCAAAATGCGCGAAAATCATTATTGGCTGCACCTTAGTATTGTTTGCTGTAGGTTATTGGCAAGCAGGGAAAATGCATATCGGCGATTTACATGCAGGTGCACCGTCATTGCATCAAGATGCCCGTTATAACCAAGATACCTTTTTAATATCGGACAAATATACGATTTCATCCGATATTCTAAAAGTGATTGTCGAAGCTTACCCTGCAGCATGTACTGAGCACGACGTAATGGAGCGCATTAGTCGTTTTCAATATAAAGTTGAAAACTTAGCAGGTGTTCAATCAGCAGTATCCCTAAGCTCAGTAGCGCAGTCGGTTAATGCCGGGTATAACGAAGGTAATTTAAAATGGCAAAGTTTGCCTCGTAATACGGCAAGTTTGGTGCAATCTACCTCACGAGTCGAAACCAGTACCGGTTTACTCAATGGTGATTGTTCAGTTATGCCTGTGATTATCTTTTTAGATGATCATAAAGCGCAGACCATTGAACATATCATTGCCAGTGTTAAACAATTTGCCATTGAAGAACAAACCGATATGCTGCAGTTTAAGCTGGCCTCAGGGCCTGTCGGCGTCATGGCTGCGACGAATGAATCAGTTTCTGCTGCACAATTACCTATGATGTTATACGTTTATGGTGCAGTTATTATTTTATGCTTGATTAGCTTTAAGAGTGTAAAAGCGACCATAGCGGTAGTGTTACCCTTGTATATTGTATCGACTCTTGCGCAAGCTTTAATGGTACAACTTGAAATCGGTCTGACGGTTTCAACGTTACCAGTGATTGCACTAGGTGTAGGTATTGGG
>MDTG01345250.1_pt1 | contig 10022 bp, 10 predicted proteins | sample 811421 | NCBI WGS metagenome assembly MDTG01 (sample SAMN05326645, study PRJNA326480) | marine metagenome | isolation source: seawater | place: Pacific Ocean: South East | collected 2011 | reverse complement strand
TTTAAATAAATCCTTTAAATGATTAATTTGACTTAATCAAGCCATATACATCCCGCCATTAACATGTATTGTTTCACCAGTTATATAGGATGCTTCATCTGAAGCTAAAAATAATACTGCATTAGCAATATCTTTGCCGCTTCCAAGCCTGTTTATTGGAATATTTTTTAACAATTCACTTTGAAACTCTTCTTTGAGGTCCTTGGTCATATCCGTCGCTATAAACCCTGGTGAAACACAGTTCAATCTAATATTTTTTTTAGCATACTCTTTAGCCAACGACTTAGTCATAGCTATAATGCCAGCCTTTGATGCTGTATAATTAGCTTGACCAGCGTTTCCGGTGTGACCAACAACTGAGGTAATATTAATTATGTTTCCTGACTTTTTTCTAATCATTGACTTAATGGCAAATTGACATAAATAAAAAACAGAATTTAAATTTACATTTATAACATCTCTCCACTCCTCTTCTTTCATTCTTAAGGTCAGATTATCTTTTGTAATACCAGCATTATTAACTAATACATCAATGCCACCTAACTCATCTATTAATTTTGGAAATACTTTCATAAGATCTGAATTATTATTCAGATCTAATTGTTTTATTTTTATTTTTGGGAAATCTTTTTTTACATTTTCTAAATTTTGTAAATTTGAACCGATTGTAAGAATTTCTGAGCTATTTTCATAAAACTCTTTTAAAATTGAATATCCAATGCCTCTAGATCCACCAGTAATAATAACTTTTTTATTTTCAAGATTATACATAATTTTTTAAATCTTCCATATTATCTAATTTTACACATTTAATATCAAATTCAAATCTCTTAAACATATTTGTTAATGCTTTTCCTGGACCACACTCTATACATTCTAAAATGTTATTTTTATAAAAGAATTCTATAGTTTCTCTCCATCTTACTCTATTATAAACACAACTTATCAGTAACTGCTCTATTTCATTGCTGCTTTTAATTGGTAAAACGCTTACATTCGAGACAATGGGAATTGCAGGATCATTTATTTCAAAATGTTTTAAAAAATTTTTCAATTCATCAGCAGCAGACTTCATCATTTTACAATGGAAAGGTGCACTGACAGGTAAAGAAATTGCTTTTTTTTTTAATTCATTTTTAATTAAATTTACGAAATTATCTATTTCTTCTTTATTGCCACTTACCACACATTGTCCAGGACAATTATCATTTGAAATCTCAACTGTTAAAAAGTTAGTTTCTTCAATAAATTTATCTAAATCTTTAACTTGAATATTTAAAATTGCTGCCATTGCACCTTGTCCAATTGGAACCGCATTTTGCATTGCTTGTCCTCTTTTTTTTAATATTTTTGCTGCATCTGATAGCTTAATCGATTTAGCGGCTACTAACGCTGAGTACTCACCTAAAGAATGTCCTGCGCAAAAGTTAAACTCATTAATATTAATACCTTTTTCTTTTTTTAAGGCTTCTAAAGTAGCAATGCTAACAGCCATAATTGCAGGCTGTGTGTTTTCAGTTAAATTTAATTTATCAGGAGCATCACCAAATATAATTTCTGTTAGTTTAAAATCTAATGCGTCATCAACTTCTTGAAAGACACGTTTAGATATATCAAAATTATCATACAAATGCTTTCCCATACCCAAATATTGCGACCCTTGACCTGGAAAAACTATGGATTTAGTCATATTTTTTAAGAATATATCTATTGAATAAAAATTAATACTCTTATATTTAACCTTTTTTTTAAATAAAAAAATAAATTTGTGAACATATACGAACATACATATATTGCTGCACCAGAAGCAAATAAAAAAGATATAGATAATATCGAAAAGAAGATTGGAGATATTCTTAATAAGTCATCTGGCAAAATTCATAAAACTGAGGACTGGGGTTTAAGAAATCTTGCATATCCAATAAAAAAAAATAACAAGGGTTATTACAGAAATTTGTATTTAGAAGGAGACAAAGACTGTATTAAAGAAATAGAAAATTTTGAAAAATTTGATGAAAAAATCATTAAATTTTTATCTATAAAGCTAAAAAGTTTACCTAAAGAAGATTCTGAGTTATCAAAAGAAAAAAGTTAAAATGAGAAAAAAACAAACAAAAAAGAAAAATAGCCTTGGTTTAGGTTCAAAGATATCTCAGTTAGGAAAAAAAAACTGTCCATTAGCAAAAAAAAGTGACGAGGAACTAAATTATAAAAACATTAAATTATTAAAAAAATATATTTCTGACTCTGCAAAAATATTACCAACAAGAATAACAAATGTGTCTCACTCAAAACAAAAGATATTAGTAAGAGAAATTAAGAGAGCACGTGCTTTAGCCTTACTACCATATGTAATAAATTAACAATGAAAGTCATTCTTTTAGAAAATATAAAAAAACTTGGTACAGTTGGCCAAAAAGTAAATGTAAAAGATGGTTTTGGAAGAAACTTTTTATTAAAAAAAGGAAAAGCAATATTACCTACTAAAGAAAATATTGCTCATTTCGAAAGTAAAAAAGCTGAAATTATAAAAAAAAATGAATTAGAGATAAAGAATGCAAAACAAAGCGCTGAAAATCTAAAAGGTTGTAAAATTACTATTTTTAAAGAAGTGATGGAAAATGGTAATTTATATGGTTCCATTACTATAAAAGAAATTTGTAACGAATTACTTAACTTAACAAAAATTCAAATTAAACCAGAGCAAATAGAATTACCTAAAAGCATAAAGTCAAAAGGTGAATACAAATTCAAAGTAAATCTTCACGCAGATGTTCAATCTGAAGTTTTAATCGAAATTTTGGCAAAAGAATAATTGCTAACTTTTCCACATATAAAATAAAATTTTTGAAAATACAAAAAATTAGAATAAGTATATTTAGTTTATATGAGTTCAAACTTAGTTAATTTAGATATTTCAAAGGAAAATCAAATACCAAAAAATATTGAAGCTGAACAAACGATCATAGGATCATTACTTGCTAATAATGAAATTTTTGACGAAATAACAGATCAGTTAGACGAAAACTATTTTTTTGATCCTGTCCATCAGAAGATCTATAAAATAATATCAAACTTAATATCGAAAGGTCTTTTGGCAAATCCTGTAACGATTAAAAATTTTTTTAATTCAAAAGAAGAATTAGTAGAGATTGGGGGAATAGATTATCTTATTAAACTTACTAAAGTTTCAACTACTAAAAATCAAATTAAATTTTACTCTCAACTGCTATCCGATTTATATATTAGAAGACAGCTAATTAATATCAGTGAAGAAACTTTAGAAGAAAGTAAAAATAAAGACTTGGAAATTTCTGGAACAAATATTTTAGAAAATACTGAAAGAAAACTTTTCGAAATTGCAGAGAGGGGTGAATTTCAGAGAAGCTTTATTACTTTCAAAGACGCATTAAAAGAAACTATAGATATGGCTACTGCTGCTTACAAAAACGATCAAGGAATTGTAGGTGTTCCTTCGGGTCTGACTGACCTAGATGATAGACTTGGTGGATTACACAAACAAGATTTAATTATAATAGCAGGAAGACCTTCAATGGGAAAAACAGCCCTCGCTACAAACATTGCTTTCAATGCATCATTAAATATAAAAAAAAATAATTTAAAAACCTCAGTTGCTTTTTTTTCCCTTGAAATGTCATCAGAGCAATTATCCACTAGAATTCTAGCTGAGCAATCTAGAATTAAATCCAATGACATTAGAAGAGGAAAAATTAATCAAGATGATTTTGAGAGGTTTATTGAAGCATCTAAAAATCTAGAAATGCTACCTATGCATATTGATGATACACCTGCTATTACTATCTCAGCGCTAAGTAATAGAGCCAGAAGACTAAAAAGGAAAGAAGGTTTAGATCTAATAGTTATAGATTATATCCAATTAATGAAATCATCTGGGTATAGAAATGAGGGTAGAGTTTTAGAAATCGCAGAAATCACTCAAGGATTAAAAGCATTAGCTAAAGAGTTGGATGTCCCAGTACTTGCTTTATCTCAACTATCAAGACAAGTCGAACAGAGAGAGGATAAAAAACCACAACTCTCAGACTTAAGAGAGTCAGGATCAATAGAACAGGACGCAGATGTAGTTATGTTTGTATTCAGAGAACAATATTATTTGGAAAAGCAAGAACCGAAAGCAGGAACAGCTGAACATGTGGAATGGCAGGAGAAGATGAGTCAAATTCATAATGAGGCTGAAATTATTATCGGAAAGCAAAGGCATGGTCCTACAGGAGTAATCAAGCTGGAATTTGAGAGTGCATTTACTAAATTCAAGGATGCTACTAATTAAAAATAGTTACTTTTGTAAAATTTAATTATATACCAGTCACTTAATTAGAAATGAAATATTCAACCCCTTCATTGGATATAAACCTTAATGCTGTTAAGCATAACTATAATTTAATTAAAAAATATTGTGGAAACTCAGAAGTGTGCGGAACTGTTAAAGCTTCAAGCTATGGTCTTGGAGGTCATAACAAAATAGTTCATAAATTGATAAAATCTGGTTGTAAAAGATTTTTTGTAGCTAATATTAATGAAGGAATATTTATACGAAAAAAATTCAAATCAATAACCATAAATGTTTTAAATGGATTAAATAAAAGCGAAGAAAAAATTTTTCGTAAATATAATTTAATACCAGTTATCAATACAATCACACAACTTAAAAAGTGGTTAAAATTTAACAAAAATAAACAGAAACTTGTAGTTCATTTTGATACTGGAATGTGTAGGTTGGGTATTCAAGAGAGTAGAATTAATGAAGTTGTAAAATTAAAAGATAAGCTCAATGAATATAAAGAAGTTATAATTATGAGTCACCTAGCTTGTTCGGGTAATAAAAAAGATAAATATAATGAATTACAAAGACAGCGATTTGAAAAAATCAAAAGTAAACTGCCAGGATATAAATATAGTTTATCTGCATCAGGTGGAATATTTTTAGGAAAAAAATACCACTATGATTTTGTACGACCAGGTATAAATCTTTATGGTGGAAATCAAGATTTTAATAAAAAAATCATGCATGTTGTTAGCCTTAGATCCCCGGTCATACAAATTAACCATTTAAAAAGGGGCGAAACAGCTGGTTACTCTAGAACGTTTAAAGCCAAAAAAAATACAGTTACAGCAACAATTCCAATGGGTTATGCTGATGGTATAGGTATTCGATTATCAAATAAAGGATATGTTCACTTTAAAGGAAAAAAACTTCCAATGATTGGGAGAGTGTCAATGGATCTAATAATAATAGATATAACTAAATTAAAAAACAAAATCAGAGAAGGAGATTTTGTAAGTATATATGATAATAAATTCACAATAGATAATTTTGCAAATTTGACTGGAACAATTCCATACAGAATTATTACCTGTATTTCAAAAAGATATTTAAGAAATTATAAAAATTAATGTTGAAAAAAATTTATAATAATTTTTTACTGTACCCAGTTACTATTCTTTTTTTATTTTTTTTTTTTTCTGCAATTTCAATATATCAATCCAAAAATTTTGAGCTTGATGCATCTGCAGATACTTTGCTAATTGAAAATGATCCGGATCTAATTTATTTAAGAGAATTAAATAAAAAATATAAGTCTGAAGAATTTTTTATAATTACTTATACACCTAAAAACTTAACCAAAAAAAATACTGTTAAAGAATTACAAAGTTTAGTTAATCAAATTAATAATTTTACTTGGATTAGCAAAACTGTTTCTGTAATAAATGCTCCATTACTGCAATCTACTAGTGAGCCATTAATTGAGAGAATTAAAAATTTAAATTATATCACCAATGAAAAAATAGATTTGGATAAAGCTATAAAGGAACTAACCTCTAGCCCAGTTTATAAAGATTTAATAATCAGTTCTGATGCAAAAACTTTTGGAATTGTCGCATATATAAAAGATAACAATGAATATCTAAATGCCCTTGAGAAAAAAGCCAAACTGTTGAGTTTAGGAAATGTTAAAACCAAAGATTTAAATTTAATTAATAAAAAAATTAAAATACTTCAAAAACAGCAATCGAATAATATTAAAAACTATAATAGGACAATCAAAAATCTTTTATCAAATTATAAATCAAATGCAGAAATCCGACTTAGTGGTATACCAATGATTGCAGACGATATGATCACTTTCATTAAAAAAGATATTGTTGTTTTTGGGGTTGGTGTTTTTATATTTATTATATTTACTTTATGGCTGATATTTAGAAATTTTAGCTGGGTATTTTTTCCTTTATTAACATGTGCAGTTTCAATCACTTTAATGATAGGATTTTTAAGTACAGTTGGGTGGAAAGTAACAGTAATATCGTCAAATTTTATAGCATTGATGTTAATTTTAACTATGTCTATGAATATTCATTATCTTGTAAGGTATATGCAAATTGATGATTTCGATAACTTGAGCAATTTGAGAGAACGTATTAATAAAACCTCAGAAACAATTTTTTTTCCAATTTTTTATGCTGTACTCACAACAATTTGTGCATTTTTATCTTTGGTATTTAGCGAGATTAAACCAGTCATTGATTTTGGTTGGATGATGACTATAGGTTTGACCATTTCATTGTTTTCAACTTTTCTATTTTTACCAACTTTAATTGTGATATTTAATCCCCCAATATCTTATAATTTTAAATCATCAAATTCTAAGATTGCTGAAATATTTTTAAGTATTTCAAAAAAAAATATTTTTATTTATTTTATCACATCTCTATTAATTATTGCTTCAATCACGGGTATATCAAAACTAAAAGTTGAAAATAGTTTTATAAATTATTTTGATAAAGATACTGAAATTTATAAAGGAATGAAAAACATAGATGAAAAGCTAGGGGGCACAACTCCTTTAGAAATAATTATTAAATTTAAAACTAAAAATAATTTTAAAGAAGCAGATTATAATTTCTTGGGTGAAACTAAAAATGATGACAATTTTCTAGGTGATGATAATTCAGAAAATGATAACTCAAAATACTGGTTTACCCGTGATAAAATCGATAAAATCGTGGGTATACATAATTATCTCGAGGAGCAACCTGAAATAGGTAAAGTTTTATCCTTTTCGTCAATACTTAGTATCGCAGAAAATTTAAATAATAATAAAAAATTAGGCAGTCTTGAAATGGGTGTGCTATATCAAAAACTTCCAAAAAATATAAAAGAACAAATTATTAAACCATATATTTCAATTGAAGATAATGAAGCAAGGATATCAATGAGGATCCTGGACTCAAAAAAAGATCTAAGAAGAAAAGAGCTTATAGATAGAATTAACAATGATCTTAAAAATAAATTTAATCTTAATGATGAAGATTTTAAATTAGCAGGAGTTTTAATTATTTTTAACAATCTTCTCCAAAGTTTGTTTGACTCTCAAATTAAAACTTTAGGAATAGTTATGATTGGTATATTTATGATGTTTATAATTTTATTTAAATCTCTCAAACTTTCACTCATTGGTATTATTCCAAATTTTATTGCGGCCTCTTTCGTTTTAGGATTTATTGGATTGTTAAACATACCACTCGATATGATGACTATTACTATTGCCGCAATTACTATTGGTATTGCTGTAGATAATAGTATTCACTACATTTATAGATTTAAATATGAAAAAGAAAAAATAAGTAGCGATAAAAAAGAAATCGCGAATAATTGTCATCAATCTGTAGGTAGAGCCATAATTAGCACTTCATTTACTATTATTTTTGGTTTTTCAATACTAGTTTTGTCAAATTTTATTCCAACAATTTATTTTGGTGTTTTTACTGGATTAGCTATGTTTACCGCTTTATTTTTAGTGTTAACTCTTTTACCAAATCTGTTAAATTTTTTTTATAACAAGTAATGGAAAATTTTTTAGAATTTTTAAGAGAAAATATTACAGTTATAGATGTAATTTTCGTTATTTTTATTTTATATAATTTAATTTCTGGAATTAAAAATGGTTTAATTGGAAGCCTTTTATCTTTTTCTAAATGGATAATAGCATTTTTGGCTGTAAAGTACTTTCTTCCAATCTTCAGACCTTACGTAGATGGTATTCTGTCATCTAAATTTGTAACTGATTTAATAATTGGATCTTTCATTTTTTTTATTACTTTATTCTTGTTTTTATTAATCAACAAAGGTTTAAAAAAAACAGTCAAGTGGTCAGGCATGGGTTCAATTGATACGTTATTTGGATTTTTATTTGGTGCTATTAAAGGGTATATTTACTTTATTACAATTTTCACAGTGATTAATCTCGCACACCCTTACAACAGATGGCATGATTCTCTTAATAAAGGTGTTACCTTCGAAATTATACTTTGGGGCAATGAACTTGTAGTTGAAACGTTTCCTAAAAGATACGAATACATTGATAAAAGCAAAGAAAAATTAGAAAAATTTAAATAAATTATTTCAAAGTAAAAATAGCATTTTACAAATATTAATATACTAAGATCTCGTGGATGATAGATTAAAAGAAGAATGTGGAATTTTTGGTGTCTATAACCACCCTGAAGCATCAGCATTAGTAGCTCTTGGTTTGCATGCACTCCAACATAGAGGTCAAGAAGCTTGTGGTATTAATTCATTTGATGGAAAAAATTTTTACTTAATTAAAAGAAGAGGTCTAGTAGGCGATAATTTTACTGAACCTAATATAATTGAGCAATTAAAAGGACATACTGCCATTGGGCATAACCGATACTCAACAACTGGAGCCCCTTTAATAAGAAATATCCAACCTTTTTTTGCCGACCTACATACTGGTGGTCTTGGAATTGCTCATAATGGTAATTTAACGAATGCAATTAGTATTCGAGAAAAAATGGTTAAAGATGGTGCTATTTTTCAAACTACTTCAGACACTGAAACACTTGTACAACTTATTGCTAGATCAAAAAGGGTAAAAACAATTGATAAAATTATAGATGCAATATTCCAAGTCCATGGTGGATATGCTCTAACAATTATGACTAATAAAAAGCTAGTAGGAGTTAGGGACCCATATGGAATTAGACCTTTAATTTTAGGTAAGCTAAATGACTCATATATTTTATCCTCTGAAACATGTGCTCTAGATATTATTGGAGCCGAATTTGTTAGAGAAATAGAAAATGGCGAAATGGTAGTTATTGATAAAAATGGAATAGAAAGTATTAAACCTTTTCCAAAAGTAAAACCTAGACCTTGTGTTTTTGAATATGTATATTTCTCTAGACCTGACAGTATAGTTGGTGGGAAAGCTGTTCATGAATATAGAAAAAGGTTAGGTGAACAACTTTCAAAAGAAATGAAAATTGAAGCTGACATAGTGTCAGCAGTTCCAGACTCAGGTGTTCCTGCAGCAATTGGTTACTCGAATGAATCTGGAATTCCCTATGATATGGGCATAATAAGGAATCATTATGTAGGAAGAACTTTCATAGAACCAACACAACAAATAAGACAACTTGGTGTTAAACTTAAACATAATCCAAACAAAGAAATTATTAAAAATAAAAAATTAATTTTGGTCGATGACTCAATTGTTAGAGGTACAACTTCTAAAAAAATAGTTGATATGCTCTACAATGCTGGAGCAAAAGAGATTCATTTATGCATTTCTAGTCCACCAATTAAACATCCAGATTACTATGGCATTGATACACCAAATATTAAAGATTTAATTGCTGCAAATCATTCTATTGAAGAAATAAAAAAAATTATTGGAGTAGATACATTACAATTTCTATCTATAGATGGACTGTACAGAGCTCTTGGATTTGATAAGAGAGATAATCAAAATCCACAATTTACAGATCACTGCTTTACTGGCGACTATCCTGTTCAACCAGTTGATCAACTCAATCAATTTGAAAAAAATAATCAATTATCTCTATTGAGTAATGTAAGACTATAATTTTCAATTATAAGGATTTTTATTATTTATAAATTTAATTATAACTATTTGATTATAAATTTTTAAATGATGTAAAACTTGTTTTACAAAATA
>MDTG01316090.1_pt1 | contig 10022 bp, 7 predicted proteins | sample 811421 | NCBI WGS metagenome assembly MDTG01 (sample SAMN05326645, study PRJNA326480) | marine metagenome | isolation source: seawater | place: Pacific Ocean: South East | collected 2011 | reverse complement strand
GATTGTTGGAGGTTTTTTTGCAGCAGCAGTTGCTTTTGCAATAGGAAAAATTACTTTGGGCTTACGTTCTGACTATTTAGCAATAGCTACATTGGGAATATCAGAAATTATAATAGCAGTATTAAAATCTGAAGAATGGCTTTCAAGAGGAGTAAAAAATGTAGTAGGTTTAAAAAGGCCAGTACCTTATGAAATTGATTTGCAAAAAGCTGATTGGTTTATTTCTATAGTACAGTATATAAATCAATCATATTTATTTACCATAACTGACTCATTACAATATGAAAAAGTTCTTAATCAAATGGTAATTGAATCCTCAATTATATTTGTGAAAATCTCTTATGCATTATTGTTTTTTATTGTTCTTTTAATAATTCTTTATCTCGCAAATAAAGCACAAATTTCACCATGGGGAAGGATGATGCGTGCAATTAGAGATAATGAAATTTCTGCAAATGCTATGGGAAAAGATGTAGTTAAAAGGCATTTACAAATTTTTGTTATCGGCTCTGGTGTAGTAGGTATTGCAGGCGCTATGCTAATTACTTTAGATAGTATTTTTACACCAGTAAGCTTTCAACCTCTAAGATATACTTTTTTAATATGGATTATGGTTATTGTAGGAGGAAGTGGAAATAACTTAGGTGCAATTTTAGGTGGTTTTATAATCTGGTTTACGTGGATTGAAGCTGCCCCTGCTTCAGAGTTAATAATTAATATTTTAACATCAAGTTTAGAGGAAAATAATGCTTTTAAAATTCACCTATTAAACAGTATCCCTTATTTTAGATATTTGATTATGGGAACTATACTACTTTTAATAATGAGATATAGACCTAAAGGCATATTACCTGAAAAGATAAGATATTCATAATTTTAAAAATAAAAAAACCCCGATAAATATCGGGGTTTAAAATAATAATAATTTAATTATCTTTGTTGAACAGTATTAAATGATCCTCCACTAACTTCTTGCTCTAAGAATGCTCCGTAAGCATCACCAAAAGCATTAAATTCTACATCAGTCGCGCCATCATAATCAATTGCTTTTCCAGCAGCTAACATTTGTAAGCCATATGATAGTTGTCCAGGCATAATTTTAATACCAGGAGCATTAGCAACACTTTTAATGTTTGTTAGTATTGACATTTTGTCTGCAGATCCGCCAGCTTGAATAGCTAAAGCTATTAAAGCAGCAGCATCATATGATTGAGCAACATAAGGAGCAGTTCCATCCATTCCCTTAGAAGCTGCAAGATCATTAAATTTATTAGCACCTTTAGATGTTGATCCAGGTACAGATCCAAAAGATCCTTCAAGATCACTTCCAATATTATCAACCAAAGCTTGCCCGATCATTCCATCACCAAGTACGAAAAGATCAAAAGCTCCAGAATCTAAAGCGCCTTGAACAATTTTTCCACCTGCTTGATCAAGATAACCAAGAACAGCTAGAGCATCTCCACCAGCTGAAGCTAATACTCCAACTTCTGCAGAATAATCTCCTTTACCATTTTCATGTGGATCATTTGTTGTAACAGTTCCGCCACCAGCTGCAAAAGCTGCTGCAAAAACTTCAGATAATCCTTTTCCATAGTCACTGTTTTCATAAGTAATAGCAACAGATGTTAAACCTCTATCAAGTGCTATTTGTGCAAGTATTTGACCTCCCTTTGCATCAGAAGGAGCAGTTCTCCAAAAAGTACCATTATCAGGAACACTACTTAATGCTGGAGAAGTAGCTGATGGTGATACCATCATAATACCATTAGGAACAGCAACACTAGCATTAATTGCTTTTGTTACACCTGAACAATCAGCTCCCATAATCGCAACAACTCCATCAGCAACTAAGCCTTCAGCAGCTGCAGTAGCAGCAGCAGCATCAACACATGTTGAGTCAGCTTCTAAAATTTTGAATCTTTCACCACCCAATAAGTTACCTGAGTTAGACGCTTCTTCAAAAGCTAACTTAGCTCCATCTCTCATAGCAGGAGTTAAAGATTCAATTGGTCCTGTAAAACCAAGAATAATACCTACTTTAATTTCAGCTAATGCAACAGTTGTCAAACTAGACAAGCTTACAATAACTGCAAGAAGTAATTTTTTCATATTTCCTCCAAGAAATTCAAAATTCAATAAACACCCTATAATCTAAAATATTTACAAGGTACAGTGATCAATAGTTAGTTTTTTAAAGAAAATTAGCCAAATATAGTCTAAATGATCAATTTTTTCTTTGATATGCTTATAAATTAGGAATTTGAATGTTATTAAATAGGTTTTCTTATATCATTTGAAAAAAATAATGATTTTTAACAATAATACTAAAAATGAATAAAGTAGGGATATTAGGTGGAGGAGTTTGGGGAAGTGCATTGGCAAAATTGCTATCAAATCATGAAGTGATAATTTATGCACGAGATACAAAAGTAGTAGACTCAATAAATAAAAATGGAATAAACCCTAATTTAAAATACACAATTTTAGGCAAGAATGTAGGATCATCCAGTGATTTAAGCGACTTAATGGATGTTGATTATTTATTTGTTGCCCTTCCAGTTCAAAGTATCAGAGAAGTTTTGACAAAATATAAAGCCAAAAATAAAAATCAAAAAATTATATTAGCCTCAAAGGGAATTGAGATAAGCACTAAATTATTTCAAAAAGATATGATTAGGGCATTAATTGAAACTGATAATATTAGTGTTTTATCAGGACCTTGTTTCTCAGATGAAGTTGCTCAAAATTTACCTACTGCTGTAACTCTTGCATCATCAAGTAAAAAAATATTTGAAGAAATTAATTTACTTTTTAATAATAGAAATTTTAGACTTTATTACACTGATGATTTTATTGGCTGTCAAATAGGTGGTGCGTTAAAAAATATTTATGCAATAGCCGCAGGTATTACAAATGCATTAAATTTGGGTGAAAATGCAAAAAGTGCTTTAATTACTAGATCTTTTGTTGAGATTTCTCGTTTTAGTAAAAACTTGGGAGGTAATCCAAACACAGTTTTTGGATTGAGTGGTTTAGGGGATTTGATCTTAACATGTAATTCTCTTAAATCTAGAAATACAAATTTTGGACATATTATAGCAAGTAGTCAAAAAATTAGTATAGAAGATCATTTAAAATCTCAGCAAACAACTGAAGGTTATTATACTGTTAAAGCTGTTAAGGAAATTGCTGAAGAAAAGAAAATTGATATGCCTATTATGCTCTCTATCTACAACATATTGCATAAAGGTGAATCTATAGATAAAGAAATTAATTTTCTTCTTGGTAGATCATCAAAGGAAGAATTTTAACATGTTTAAAGATTCATCTTTTGATTTGAACATAGACTGGTTAAATAATGTTAAAATTAATCTAAGTGCTGTTGAAAGAAGAACATCAACATTAGTTAAAAGAAGAACTGTAAAGAAGGAAAATCAGGTTGCTTGGTTGCTAAAAGCTATTTCCTTAATTGATTTAACTACTTTAAGTGGGGATGATACTTATGGAAAAGTTGATAGATTATGTCAAAAAGCAATAAGACCTATTTCTTTAGATATATCTAATGCTTTGAATTTAAAAAACTTATCCATTAATGTAGCAGCAGTTTGTGTTTATCATCATCTTATAGTTGAGGCGAAAAAAATTTTACCAAAAAATATACCAGTTGCAGCTGTCTCTACAGGTTTCCCCGCAGGATTATCATCTATAAATACAAGAAAGTTAGAAATTAAAAATTCTATTGAAAAAGGAGCTGATGAAATTGACATAGTAATTAATAGAGGTTTTGTTTTGCAAAATAATTGGAAAAAACTTTATAAGGAAGTTAGAGATTTTAAAAATATAGCTAAAGATAAACATATAAAAGCAATTCTTGGTGTAGGTGATTTAGGAACTATGAGGAACGTCGCAAAGGCTTCTTTAGTTTGTATGATGGCTGGAGCTGACTTTATTAAAACTTCAACTGGGAAAGAATCTACTAATGCAAATTTAAACAATAGTTTGGTAATGTTGAGAATGATCAGGCATTTTTATGAAATGACAGGAAAAAAAATTGGCTTTAAGCCAGCTGGAGGAATATCAACTGCAAAAACTGTTTTAGAGTTTTTAATATTAGTAAAAGAAGAGCTAGGCGATGATTGGATTAACCCCAAATTATTAAGAATAGGAGCTTCAAGTTTATTGATTGATATAGAGAGACAATTGTATCACTTTGCTTTAGGAAGATATGCAAATAAAGAAAAATTAGCGATTGGATAATGAGTAAAATTATAGAAAATTTTAAGAGTCTTTCTTATGGACTTGCCCCTGAAGACAGCAAAGAAGTAATATCATGGATTAATTCTCTTAATAATCCAAACAGTTTATTTATAAATGGCATATGGGTAAAATCAAAGTCCTCAAAAAAAATACAAGTAATAAATCCTGCAACAAATAAAAAATTAACAAATCTTACAGTATCTAATAAAGCTGATGTTAACGTTGCAGTATTAGCAGCTAAAAAAGCTTTTAACAAATGGTCAAAAACTTCTAGAAACACCAGAGCAAAATATCTTTATGCTTTAGCAAGATTGATCCAAAAACATTCTAGGTTTTTATCTGTATTAGAAACAATTGATAATGGAAAACCAATAAGAGAAACAAGAGATATAGATATACCTTTAGTAGCAAGACATTTTTATTATCATGCTGGCTGGGCAAAAAAAATTTGCACAAAAATTCATAAACCTATAGGAGTTGTTGGCCAAATTATTCCTTGGAATTTTCCTTTATTAATGTTGGCATGGAAAATTGCACCTGCGATTGCATCAGGAAATACAGTAGTCTTAAAACCTGCCGAATTTACATCTTTAACAGCACTTTATTTTGCTGAGTTATGTCAAAAAGCTAGAATTCCTAAAGGTGTAATAAATATTATTACCGGAGATGGAAGTACAGGAGAGCTGATTACATCTCATCCTGATACCAAAAAGATTGCATTTACTGGATCAACTGAAGTTGGAAAAAAAATAATTCAATCAACATCTACGCAAGAAAAAAAATTAACTATGGAATTAGGAGGTAAATCACCTTTTATAGTTTTTGAAGATGCAGATCTTGATAGTGCTGTTGAAGGAGTGGTTGATGCTATTTGGTTTAACCAAGGCCAGGTCTGTTGTGCTGGATCTCGTTTATTAGTTCAAGAGAGTGTTGAAAAAATATTTATTAAAAAATTAAAAAATCGTATGGAAAAACTTCGCGTGGGAAATCCATTAGATAAATCTATTGATATTGGTGCTATAGTAGCTCCAGTTCAATTAAAAAAAATACAATCAATTGTAAAAAAAGGAGAGAAAGAAGGCTCTAAACTATGGCAACCAAGTTGGGCTTGCCCAAAAGAAGGTTTGTTTTATCCTCCATCAATTTTTACCAATGTTTCTCCTGCATCATTTATTGCACAAGTGGAGATTTTTGGCCCTGTTTTATCAGTTCTAAGTTTTAGAACACCTAATGAAGCTGTAACAATTGCCAACAACACACCTTATGGATTGGCAGCAAGTATCTGGTCAGAGAATATTAATCTTGCACTTGATGTGGCCCCCAAAATAAAAGCTGGTGTTATATGGATTAATTCTACTAATCTATTTGATGCTGCATGTGGTTTCGGCGGATATAAAGAAAGTGGTTTTGGAAGAGAGGGCGGTATAGAAGGAATTAGAGCTTATCAAGAAATCTCGCTTCCTGAAATAAGTAAAGTTAGAAAAAAAATTAATAAAAATAAAGTAGAGCTTCCCTCAATAGATACCACTCCTAAATTGTATATCGGAGGCAAACAAAAAAGACCTGATAGCGGCTATTCTTTTAATCAATTATCAGCACAAAAAAAGTTTATCTGTGATATTGCAAGAGCAAATAGAAAAGATGTGAGAAATGCAGTTGAAGAAGCATCAAAATCAAAGGTTTCAAGTCTAAATAATTTTAATAGATCACAAATTTTATTTTATTTAGCAGAAAATTTATCTCAGAGAAAAGAAACGTTTGTTAATTTATTAATGAGCATTAACGGTATTAGTAAAATTCAAGCAGAAAATGAATTTTCACAATCATCTGAAAGAATTTTTTATTATGCATCTATGGCAGATAAATTTGAAGGAAACATTCACAATCCTCCAATGAGAGGCTTGACCTTAGCTGTAAAAGAACCAATTGGTATTATAGCAAGCATAATGAGTGATGATCAGCCACTTCTTAGTTTATCTACGGTAGTTTCTTCTCTTTTTGCGAATGGTAATTCTTGTATTATTGTTCCATCAGAAAAAACATCCTTAATAGCTACATCTTTATACCAAGTTTTTGAAACATCAGATATCCCAGCAGGTTCAATTAATATCTTAACTACAAAAGAAAATGAACTTAATGATACTTTGATACAACATGAGAATATTCATGGTATATGGACTTTTTCTAATAATAAAAAAATACGATCATCCGTTATACATGGTAGTGTTTCCAATTTAAAAAGATACTGGTGTCCAAAAAATAAAACTATTGATTGGTCAAATATCTCCGAAGAATTTCTTGAAGAATTTCTTTATCAGGGATCTCAAGTAAAAAATATTTGGATACCGTATGGAGAATAATTGAAATAATATTTTTATTATGAATAAATTAACTATACTTGGCATTTTTGTAGCTGATTTAGCTTTTTTTGGAAAAATACCAAAAATAGGTGAAACCATTTTAGGAGAAAATTTTGTTATTGGCCCTGGTGGTAAAGGTTCAAATCAATCAGTTGCAGCAGGTAAAGCTGGAGCAAATGTAGAATTTATTACAAAAATTGGTGATGATGATTATGGAAAAATGGCAATTAAAATTTACGAAGATTCTAATGTAGGTTCAAAAAATGTATTTATTACAAGTGATCACAATACAGGAGTTGCTGCAATTCTTTTAAATAAAGATACTGGGGAAAATGCTATATCTGTTGTGCCAGGAGCTGCTGGTAATTTGACTATTGAAGATATTAAGAAAGCAAAAAATACAATAATAAATTCAAAATTTTTTTTGACACAGCTTGAAGTTCCAATGGAAATAGTTGAATTTTCTCTAAAGGTTGCAAAAGATAATGGCGTTACAACAATTCTTAATCCTGCCCCAGCTGCAAAATTAGACAAAAAAATTTTTCCATTAATTGATTATTTTATACCAAATGAAACTGAAGCAAGCTTTTATTTATCAAATCAAATAAATAATGAAAGTGATGCTAAAAGATATTCAAAAAATTTATTAAACCTAGGTATTAAAAATCTACTTATAACCCTTGGGGATAAAGGTATTTATTTTGAAAATTTAAAAGAAAGTCATTTTGAACCTTCTCTCAAACTAGGAGATAGAGTTATAGATACTACAGGTGCTGGAGATGCTTTTTGTGGTGCTTTTGCAACATCTTTGTGTGAAGATAAGTCAATTATAGAATCAATAAAGTTTGCTAATGCCTTTGCTGGTATTTCAACAACTCGCATCGGTACTGCTAATTCTATGCCAAATAGAGATGAAATTGAAAAAATATTAAAATAATATACAATATTAATATGCAAGAATTTCTTGAAAAATTACTTTATTTTTGGGCTGCTATTACTGCAATTGCTCTTTTAATTGTAGTTGTTTATTGGGCAATCGCTACAATAATATATGTAGCGTTTATATCATTATTTGTCGCTCTTGTGGCTACTGCCTTCTATCATTTTTATTGGTCTAAAAAGGATTAACTAAATTCCAATTAATTTTGATAAATCAGTAATTGATTTAATTAATTGGCAGGGAATTATATATGGCAAATAAATATATATTTTATGATCTAGAAACAACTGGGAGAGGCAAGAAAGAGAGCCCTAATTCTTTTGGCACAACTCCTAAGTGGGAACAAATACTTCAAATAGCAGCTATTGTAACAGACGAAAATTTTCAACCAACTAATCAAAATATAAATGAGTTTTGCCGTCCTAGAACATCAATTATCTCTCAACCTGGAGCATTATTAACTACGCAAAAAGGAATTAAAGAAGCGCTGAATGCCAAAATGTCATCTTATGAATTAATCAAAAAAATCAATTCAACTTTTGATGAATGGAAAAAAGAAGATTCTGATACAGTTTTTATAGGACATAATATAATTGAATTTGATGAATCAGTTTTAGAATATAATTTATTTAATAATCTTTTTTTTCCTTATATTACAAGAAAGAATAGAGGAGATACTCTAAATTTAGCTAGAGCTCTTTATGCTTTAGATCCAGCTAGTATTAATACTCCTTTAACGGCTAGAGGAAATCCTAGTTTTAGATTAGAAAAATTAGCTGAATTAAATAACTTACCTGTAGAATTCGCTCATGATGCATTTAGTGATGTAAAAACTTCTATTGCACTAACAAAATTTGTTCACGATGTTGGTAAGGAAAATTGGGATCAACTTCAAATGACTATGAATAAAGAAAAAGCAATTAAATATGTAAATTCAAATAAAGGTTTTTGTTATATGACTAGCTTTGGTGGCAAGGTTAAACTTCAAGCATTATCAATGGTCTGTGAATCTCAATATAATGGCTGGTTTCATACAATAGATCTAGCCCATGATCCAGATCCCTTAATTGAAGCAAATGCAGAAGAATTTAAAAAACTAATTAAAAGAAAAAACAGGTACGTTATCTGTAATCAACATCCTATTTTATTGCCTGGCAAAATTGCAAAAAATTATGAACCTTATAACGAGTTAGGAGTGGATATTTTAAATCAAAGGGCAAAAAAAGTTTATAAAAATAAGGAACTTGCTGAAAAGTTTAAACTAATGGAAATAGATCGCCAAATTGAAAAAGAAGATGAGTCTTCTCAAGATAATATATTTCCAGAAAGCAAAGCTAATCTTTTTACTCAATTTAAACAATCAACAGATCTATCAGCTTTTCATGAAAAAGAAGATTGGTCTGAGAAATATAAAATTGCTCTTGGCATTAAAGATACAAGAGCAAATTTTTTGTTAAAACGTTTAATATTTGATGAAAGTCCCCAAAGTTTATCAAATGAGGATTTTAAAATGATGCATAAAGAATTGCATGATAGATTAGTGATTAATCAAGAAAGGCCATTTACAACTATACCAGAAGCAATGACACAAATAGATACTGAGTTTAGTCGATTAGAAGAAAATGATGATGAAATGAAAACAGAAAAATTAGAGATTTTAAAAGATTATAATAAATATTTAAGTTTTCTTGAAAAATATTTTTCTAATAAAAATGCTGAACCATTACCTAGTGGAAAAAAATTAATTAAGTATATTTTTGGATAATGTTTGAAATTCAATATTTTATAATAGGCATAGTACAGGGTTTAACAGAATTTTTACCAATTTCTTCTTCAGGTCACTTAGTTCTAATTTCAAAAATTACAAACTGGGAAGACCAAGGATTATTTACAGATGTAGCTGTTCATTGCGGAACATTAATTGCCGTTATTCTTTACCTTAGAAAAGAATTGTTACTATTGTTAAGAAAATTAATGACGCTTAATCTAAAAGAAAATATGTTTATTGTAAAAGTTGTAATAGCAACGCTACCATCAGTTTTTTTAGGTTACTTTATTTATGATATAGTCAGTGAATATTTTAGAAATTTAAAATTGGTTGCTATTTCAAGTATCATATTTGCTATTTTATTATTTGTAGCTGATAGAATGAAATATAACGAACAAAAATGGATTTCAATTAGTTATAAGAATGCATTTATCGTTGGAATGTTTCAAATATTAGCTTTTATCCCTGGCGCTAGTAGGGCTGGTGTGACAATTACAGGAGCAAGATTTTTAGGCTTAAATCGATCAAATGCCGCTATTTTTTCTATGTTATTATCTATTCCAATAATATTAGCTTCTGTATTTTTATCTTCAATTCATCTTTTGAATTCTGAAATAAGTCAAACAAATTTAGTTCAGCCATTATTTTCCGCTTTTGTAGCTTGTATTACTGCACTTTTATCAATTAATATAAT
>MDTG01247155.1_pt1 | contig 10022 bp, 6 predicted proteins | sample 811421 | NCBI WGS metagenome assembly MDTG01 (sample SAMN05326645, study PRJNA326480) | marine metagenome | isolation source: seawater | place: Pacific Ocean: South East | collected 2011 | reverse complement strand
GCTCAGCTCAAACACACTCCTGTACAACCAGATAATTCACCTATATATCACCTGCACTGTCTGAACGATGTGCGCCTTCATTGAGCTGGTTGATGTCCTCTTCTTCTATTAGATACTTTACACAATCGATTAGAGCACTGCTTACTCAGGACATAGAAACAAAACGAAAGCTAGCAGTAGAACAGACCTTTGATTGTGAGGAAGAAAATGCATCCTCTCTCGACTCAGCACTGATCTCTGAAATACAAATTGAGAGCATGGTTTACGATTGGCTCATCAGATTGTGCTGCTTGAGATTTATGGATGTCAATCAAATCAACACCACTTTGATTGTTTCCTCCGTCAAAGGGCAACAGTGCCCTGAGATTCTGCAGGTCAACTTACTCAAAGCAAACAGCTCTCTTGAAGCACAAGAGCAGCTTTACAAGAAGCTTCTCCTGAACACCTTCAACACTTGGCACCACAGAGGACTCAGTGTGTTTAAGCCCATGGACCTCGTTACTCAAAGTCTTGCGCCTCAGCTCTTAGGTGAGAATGGCATACTCAATGCAATACAAAGAGAGCTGACTCCCCAGCTGTGTGAAGAGGTAGAGCTCATTGGGTGGATTCATCAAGCTATTCTGGATGAACAACGAGAAACCATGTTCGCCTCTAGAGCAAAAATTGAACCCAAAGACCTGCCTACAGCAACACAGATATTTACACCCAAATGGATTGCTCAGTACATTGTTGAAAACACCATCGGGCGACTTTGGATGATCAACCGTCCCGCATCTTCTCTTTCACAAAAGATGCCCTACTACATTGAGTCCGAAGAGGATGAAAAAAACGTTCTCAAAATATCAGCTCCCACAGAAATCACCGTTTGTGATCCAGCCTGTGGTTCTGGACACCTCCTCACTCGTGCATTTGACCTGCTTTATAAGATTTATAAGGAAGAAGGATGGAATGAAAAAGACATTCCAAATGCAATACTCAAGCACAATATCTACGGGATTGAGGTCGATGAGCGAGTTGCTGCCCTCACACAATTTTCTCTTGTGATGAAGGCACTACACAAAAATCCCTTTTTTGCACTCAACGACAGCAACCTCAACATTTATGTTTTAAAAGACATTCGCTTTTCCAAAGCCGATCGGGCCAAACTCATTAAAAACACACCGTCTTCAATAGACCTTCAAGAATCTTTTCGTCTGTTTGAGCATGCGACAACATTCGGCTCACTCATTACTCCAAGTACTGTGCAGTATGATACATCAAACCACTGGACTAGAAATTCTCTTATTTCTGATTGGGATGACGCTTTAAAGAATAAAATATCGGTATACCGACATCAGCTTGAGCTCCTGAATAAAAAGCATCATGTTGTCGTTGCCAATCCTCCTTACATGGGAGGTCGAGGAATGACGCTCAGATTATCCAAGTGGCTCAAAGAGCACTACCCCAAGGGAAAATCAGACCTTTTTGCAGCCTTTGTCATTCGCTGCATTAATCTCAGTCTAGCTCAGAGTCATATCGGAATGATGACCCCCTTTGTGTGGATGTTCATCTCTTCATATGAGTCTCTAAGAGAGCTGCTGATCGATACAACGACCATCACCTCGCTCATTCAGCTGGAGTATTCTGGATTTGAAGGTGCTACCGTCCCCATCTGCACATTTACCCTTACAAACGGCCCCAACCCTTCGTTTAAAGGTGGGTACATTCGTCTCTGTGACTTCAAAGGAGCCAATCTCCAATCACCCAAAGCTCTTGAAGCCATAAAAAACCCAAGCTGCGGATGGTTCTTTAGATGCTCAGCTAAACAGCTTAAAATAATGCCCAAATCCCCCATAGCATACTGGGTCTCGGCAAAAATCAGAGCAGCATTTCAACACAAGTCGATTGGAGAGATTCATCCCGGATCTTTCGGTATGTCAACCGGTGATTTGTCTTTGATTCACCGTTGGTACGAAGTATCATACAATCGAATTAGATTTGAAGCGAGCTGCCCCTCAACATTCAAGGACCCCACCCCCTTTGCCCCCTATGACAAAGGAGGAAGCTTTAGACGGTGGGAAGGCAACCGCTCCTTCGTGATCAACTGGAACAACGACGGCATCAAAATCAGAAACAACCCAAGATCGTCCGTTCGAAATGCACATTACTTTTGTAAGCCACACATCTCTTGGACCTTGGTCACTTCGGGAGTATTTTCGTGTCGCTGGTTTTCTACAGGGTACCTTTTGGACACAGCCAGCAACGCCATTTACACTGGTACACAAACCGATCTAAAGCTCCTTTTAGCTCTGCTTAACTCTACATTTGCCAAAGAGCTCTCGTCCATTTTAAACCCCACCTTAAACTACAGCTGTGGGGTAATCAACAGAGTTCCGTTTCCACCGATTTTACGGAACAAGAAAAGGATGCTCAACATCGTCGATAAAGCGATATCGATCTGCCGAGAGGATTGGGATTCGTATGAAACATCTTGGAACTTTAAACGCTCTCCTCTTATCTCAAAAGAGCAAAGCGATGTCGTTTTAAAAACCAGCTACATCGCAGTTAGAAATTCTTGGAGAAAGACAGTACAAACTTTGCAACAACTGGAGGAGGAAAACAATCGCTACCTCATTAAAGCGTACGACTTAGAAGAAGATCTTAGCCCCAAGGTACCTCTCTCAGAGATAAGCCTCCGCTGCAATCCTCATCATCGATACAGCAGATCAAAGTCTGGAGAAGATCTGGAAGCTCGTCTTCTGTCTGACACGCTCAAAGAATTCATCTCATATGCAGTTGGATGTATGATGGGGCGATATTCACTAGACAAGCTCGGACTCATCATAGCAAGCCAAAACCTGAGCCCAAGACACTATTTCAAAATGGTCAGCAGCTCTCAATTTACTCCCTGTGAGGACGGAATCATCTGCTGCACCTCTAAAAATTGGCTGGACAACGAGCTCTCAGACCGATTCAAATTGTTTTTAAAGCAAACATTTGGGTCAATTCACTTTGAGGAGAATCTTTCTTTTATAGAACACTCCATTCATCCCAAAAAAAATAGACGCACATCCATTGAGAATTACTGTTTAAAGTCGTTCTACAAAGACCACTGTAGGATGTACAAGAAAAGACCCATTTACTGGATGTTTTCCTCAAAAAAGGGACATTTCAAAGCCTTCATTTATCTCCATAGATACACTCCCAATACACCGAAATTAATTATGGACAACCATCTTACACCGCTGAAAATCAAGCTATTGGACACAGCGACGAATTTAAAGAAACGAATGACTCAAGTCCAAAATAAAAAAACAGAGCTCAAACGATCCTTAAAAGAGCTCAACAGTCTAAATGATGTTCTAGAAGATCTCAAAGACTTCGAAGAGCGTATCCTTAATCCACTCATTATCAGCCCACCACAGATAGACCTCGACGATGGAGTTGTGGTCAACGGTGAGCACTTCGGAGCAGCATTCAGCATTGGTTGACAACACAGACAGACCTGTAGCTTTATTCGTCAAATTGAGTCATGAGATTGCAGAGAAAGCACAGCTTTACTGCAGGGCAATACACATTAGCTTGTTCCGAACAGCCTGAGGTTACAGCGAATCGCCATTGTTGGCGCAAATCACTCCTGGAATTCACCTCTACGGAACAATTCTAGATTTAAATAAACAAGACCCCTCTTAGAGGATCACGAATCTATGATGTCATCAGTCTGATCAACCTCATCACAAAGTATCTGATTTTGAGGCTTCAGCACCATCCGTTTTGAGTTGCTGAAAATAGATCAAGGAGATCAAATAAAGAACGGTACACACGACAGAGGTGACATAGCTCGCACCGATAAAAAACTCAAGCCACGAAAGATTGGGACTGCCCAAATCTTTAAACAACATTAAAACAACGGAGCCCAAATAACCAAATGCATCGGTCACATAGATCAAGAATCCAGCGGTTGCAACAGCACCCACCATAGCTATCAATCGGTCAAACAAAATACAGCCATAGGGAACATACGCTGCATAGAGGCCCAAGCCAAGAAGAATCATCCATGTAGCCGGACCGATTGCTTGCATTTGAAAGAGCACAGTGCTGACACCAATCAGCGCCGTTCCGAGAAGCATAATCACATGAATCATCAGCAGCGCTTTTCGATTATCCTTGATGAACATCAAAAATGCAAGGATGCCGAGAACAGCAACTGTTACTGGGAGCTCTGAGCCAGCGAGCATTGCAGCTGCTTGTGCTTTGTCGTAGCCCAGCTCCTCCCATATTTCCACGGCAAAGTTGTCTCGAAAATCTCGATATGCCGTAAGCAAAACATACAAAACAGTGAGTGGCAATAAACCCGGCAGAAACCTTAAAAAGAAAGCTTTTCGAGCCGCTCCATTCATAGGAGCCCGCTCGGTTCTGCTGGCAATGTCCTCTGCATTTGGTGGAGGCAAAGAAGAGAGCAGGAAAACAAAAATTCCCATAGGAACAACAAATATGGCTCCCGTTGCAAAAGGCATCCAAAACTCAGGAACTCCGGCATTGAGTAGCCACTTACCAATTCCCTTGACCACACCACTGGCCAAAATGTAGCTAGCACTCAAGCCCACACCCAATATTTCTGAGACTTTTCGCCCCTCTAGAAAACCAAAAACCAGTCCCCATATCATGCCCAAAGGAAGCCCATTTAAGAGCAAACACAAGATGTTCCATGGTGCAGGAACGACAGCAAACAGGAGTAGAGCACCCCATGCAATTCCAATAAACAGAGCGATCGCAGAGCTTCTTTTTTCCGACGGTAGCTCGCTGATTAGCTTGATGCCAATAAACTTGGAAGTACAGTAACCAATCACTTGACTGATAATGAGCAACGTCTTGTAGCCGATGACAATACCCAAAAATGTAATGTCTTCAACCTCACTGTAACTGCCGGCTGCGAAAGGCTTTCTAAAGGCATACATACTGAAATATGAGCTAAATGCTGCTACAATGGCATAGATCGAGAACACCACCGGTGATTGAATCGTCAACCAGCTCTGAATCTTTTGAGAAATAGCCCTCATGCTCTCTCCTGTGAAAGCTCGTTGTTTCTATACTCTTTCAGCATGCAACCATGCAATAAAGCTACTGCGTTTTTCCTTTTTTAATGATCCTGCTGTTGAACAAACAAAGACACTCAAAAGCGGCGTAAAAAGCTACATGTGTAAAATCAATGAAATTCGAAGCTTAAATTTAACAGCCTTTCATTTCGATAAAAGATAAAGATATGAAGCATCATTCGTTCTCGCCTATTTTCTATGACCACAGCAATAGTATTTGATCTCGATGGCACTCTTGCCGATTCTTCATCCTGCATCGTAGATGCTGCCCACTATGTGGGTAAAGTTCTCAGACGAGTCCCCGTAAAAGATGAGGACATTGAAGCCAAAATTGGCCAGCCACTCGAGCTGCTGCTATCTTCTCTATTCGATTTAGAGGAGCCAAGCATTCTTAAAGCGTGCAAGCTCTATTCAGCCGAATACCTGAGGCTGGCGAAAACTGAAGAAAAATTATTTAAAGGGGCTCTTTCACTGATAAAAGATCTTCACAAGGCACAATTTAAGCTAGCGATCGCTACGGGAAAAAGCCAAAATGGTGCACAGAACTCCACTACTAGATTGGGACTTGCACCGTGGTTTGACAGCATTCACGGTATTCTGCCCGGAACCCCGGGCAAACCAGACCCTGCTGTTTTGATTCGTGCAATGAACTCTCTGAACGTCGATCCTCAAGACTGTATCATGGTCGGAGACACCGTTTTTGACCTTGAGCTTGCGAAAAAAGTCGGTGTCAGAACGGCTGCTGTGAGCTGGGGGGTTCACTCTGTAGAGAAACTTGAACAGCTGAATCCAGATTTCTTAGCATCCTCTTTTGTAGATCTGCAAAAATGGCTCATGTCACATCAATAGAGTTTCGAAATAATGTATTTGTATTAAATCGCATGTTTAAAAAAAAGATATGCTATTGTTCGAACACCACCGGAGCTTACTATGCTTTTCCTCAGCCTAATTTTTGCCTGTAAAGATCCCATTGATGCTGATTCTGTAGAAGCTGCCAATGGCAACGCAGAAGCTCCTAGCGATTTAAATGGCCTCACCGCCTACATGTTTCGCGAGTGGGACAACGAAGATCCTGCTGTTTTGGCGGCAGGACTCGAGAACATCGAAGCCATCGGTGCTGACTACCCCGTTGATGGCGACAATTTTGCGGAACGCTCATTTGAAGAGGTTCAAGCGTTGACGAATGATGATGTCGGTGATGTGGAATTAAGTCATGGATACAACCCAAGCGATGCTGGTGGGGTTGGAATATTTCTTCAGTCTGCTTTCTCAGTTGATGATCATGTGGGATTGTTCATCATGAATGATCAAACACCCATCGAGCCAGCTTCTCCATATTATGCGAGAACCATCACCGATGGAGGAGACTGTTTTCCCTCAAAAGAATGCAATACCATGAGCTCTGAAAACGATGTCGAGCGTAAAAACCTTGTTGTAGACACCGAGCACGAAACCCAAAAAGTCTGGCGCTGGGTTGAACTATCTGACGGACGAATGGCTGTTTCAGGAAGAACATGGCAGCCTGAACTTGCTGATTCAGACAAAGAGGACAAAATCTATCAAAATTACAGCATAGAGGTCTGGATCCCCAACGATGCGGGAACACTGCGTTTTTTAACCACCTGGTCAGAGAACTCTTTTGAATTCTCTGATGCGCTGATCATTGGCTCAGTCAATGATGCACTTGAAGCCTGTGATGAGTATCTCGCTGAGTAATGCATGTTGGTTTCATTCTCTCTTGTTGCGACCTGTATTATGACAAGCTGCTCTTCGACTGAAAACAAAACCAGCGCCAACTCATCTGGCTCTTCATCAGATTCGGCATCTTCTGGTTCCAGCGACACTTCGCAGACCTCAGGTGATACAGACCCAATAGAAGGATCATGGTCTTTCGGCGAGGACACTGTGAGTGTAAAGGTCACAATAGATGACGATCTGCGCAGCTATACCTTGACCAGCACACACGATCAAAGAGACAACGGTCCTTCAGAGCAATCCTTTTATGAGGAGACAGGTGATCCCATACTGAGATCGGGAAACCTTTTAACTGATGCTCTGTTCACTCTGGCCGTATACGAGGCGAAGCAAAACGCTGTTGAACAAATACAAGACGATGCTTTCGGATCTCCCAAAAACTGCTCTTGTTTTAAAACCGGCGAGCTGTGGAATTGGGTGTGGACAAGAGACATTGCCTATGCTGCAGAGCTTGGACTGTCGTGGCTGGATACAGAGCGAGCAAAAAACAGCCTTCTCTTCAAATTGTCAGAGGAAAAGACGGGCGGCAATCTGCAAATTGTTCAAGACACGGGAACCGGTGGCAGCTGGCCCATCTCTACAGATCGAGTCACTTGGGTGCGAGGTGCGATGAGTGTTTTACAGCACACTGATGATCCCACATTTGAAGAGATGCTCATCGAGGCCATACGCAACACTGCAGCGCAAGATCGACAGTATGTCTTCGATTCCAGAGACGGACTTTACTTTGGAGAAACGAGCTTTTTGGACTGGCGAGAGCAAACTTACCCACACTGGATGCAAAACAATCCCGCACTCATCGGCATGAGCAAATCCCTCTCAACCAACCTCAACCATCTGTACCTGCTGCGAGCACTTGAAGATCTTACCGGAGAAGATCACAGCTCTGTTGCTCTAGCAGAGGCGATCGATGCCCATTTTTGGACTGGAAGCTCTTATAGCTCTTTCAAAACAACCGAGCTACACCCCGCTCCCACTCACCAGCAAGATCTGCTCGCAACATCACTTGCAATACTGGATCTCGGTACACATCCAGAAGCCCTTGAGCAGTATCCACACAGTTCCGTGGGAGCTCCTGTCATCTTTCCACAACAGCAGCACACACCCATTTATCACAACCGTGCAATATGGCCGTTTGTAACCTCATACGCTGTTTTGGCAGCAAGAAAGGCAAACAATGGAGCGGTGTTTAATGCCAACCTCAACTCTTTAATTCGGGCTGCTGCTCTGAACATCTCCAATATGGAAAATCTCGAATGGCAAACGGGACGCAATTGGGTTGAGGATGGAATCTATTCGGGACCAATCGTCAACTCAAGACGCCAGCTGTGGAGCGTTGCTGGTTTTTTGGGTGCTGTTGTTCACGGTGTTTTTGGACTGAACAAGGACAATGGCATATGGCTATCTGAGCCCATTCTTCCAGACAACTGGTTCACTGAAAACGCCACACTCACAATAGATGGTCAAACATTTGTGCTTGGAAACGCTCAAATGGCAGCAGGTCAGATTACTTACGCTGACGAATCTGACTGGACCAACCTATACAGCGCAGCAATTCCCTCTGTCGATCTCTCAGGGTCTGAAAACAATGTGACCCTGAATATAGCAACCGACGAATCGAGCCAAATAGACATCTACCGAGACGGTGTGTTGGTAGCCGAAGATGTGACCTCTCCTTGGGAGGATCTCAGTACCTCCACATCATGCTACAGTGCTGTTGCCCGCTTGCAAAATCCATCTCACCCTTCTGCTCCGAATTGTTGGTGGGGAGACAGCTACAATCGAATTCAGCTTGTGTCCATAGAGCAATTTGAGGTTGTTGGCGGAACTTTTTCGAATACCCATGGTCGTCCACACTATGACAATTGGGGAGAGAGCGATCATGAAATGACCACAACATTCACCGCAAACCACAGTGGTTCACACTACTTACAGCTTGTATACGGGAATGGTTCAAACAGCATCAGCACTGGAATCACTGCCGCTGTTAAACGGGTAACTGTCACCGACAGCAACGGAACCTTAATCAGCTCCGGCATTTTTGTGATGCCTCAGCTTGGAAATTGGGACACTTGGGGAGACAGCAGCTTGTTTGCTCTGCATCTAGATGCAGAGCAAACCTACACGCTAACCCTCTCAGAGGGTTGGAACATGAGCTATCTCGAGCACTACACGGACTATATTCAGGCTGGTGGGACGAGCTTGACATACAACTATGTCAACATCGCCGAGCTGAAAATTTTGTATATGAGATGAAACCTTGACTGTTCAACCGCTGCCCAAAAATATTTTCAAGCCATGAGATTGCTCATCCTCACACTGTCTATCGTCGGAAGCTTCTGCATCTTTTCTATCAGTGGATGCTTGGATTCTACAATCGCAGGACTAGAAGGTTTTAGACAACAATCTCGCCTTGGATTTGAAGCTCTACTGTTGTGCTCCTTTCTTCAGTTCGCTAGCGGAATGCTTGGAGGATTTGTCACTGTTCATCAGCTCAAGAAAGGCCAAAAGGGATTGTTGGGGATTTATTTACTTGTCTTTAGCACTCTGCTTTCAATGGCAACATATAGCTTCTTACTGGGAGGGTTTCTGTGTGGAGCTGCGGCATTAATTGCTTTTATCGTCAAGCTTAGATCAAAGCCTCCAACTTGAGCTCACCAAAATCTCAAATACCCTCCACCCTTATTTGGGCATATGAAACTTGTCATCTCTAGACTTAAAAATCCCGAGTGGATCTTAACAATAATATTGCTGTTCTTAATCGAGACTCACCGTTCTTCTAGCTCCAGATGATGAAAACATACCTCAAAAAAAAGTCCTAAATGTAGATCTTCAAATGTAGGTAAAAGAGGCCTTTCACCCCCTTTTATAATTTTGGTACTCTCGTATTAATTGCACAGCAATCAATCTGTGATACTTACACTCGAAACAGAATTTAAGGAACACATCATGATTGCCCAAGCAGTTTTTTTACTCCAGTTTATTTCCCCGGTGAATGCTGAAACAGAGCCGCAAGATCCCCATCTTTGGCTGGAAGCAGTTGAAGATGAACAAGCCCTCAATTGGGTCAAACAGCGAAATGATGTCAGCGTAGGTCAAATCGCACAAGGAGATGAATTTGAGCAACTTCAAAATCGTCTTCAAACCATCTACGACTCGGAAGATCGCATACCCTATGTGTCAAAAATGGGG
>MDTG01166143.1_pt1 | contig 10022 bp, 8 predicted proteins | sample 811421 | NCBI WGS metagenome assembly MDTG01 (sample SAMN05326645, study PRJNA326480) | marine metagenome | isolation source: seawater | place: Pacific Ocean: South East | collected 2011 | reverse complement strand
GGTAAAAGGAGTACAGCAAGAAGTCGTTTCTGCGTCAGATTATTGTATAGAAATTCCTCAAAAAGGAACCAAGCATTCTTTAAATATCTCTGTAAGTTGTGGTATTGTTTTGTGGGACTTATTTCAAAAACAAGGTTAGATTCCCAAAATAAGCTTGGCCATCATAAAATAAATTAAGATTCCAAAAATATCATTACTGGTCGTGATAAATGGACCCGTAGCTATTGCAGGATCTATTCCTCTTTTATTTAAAAACAATGGCACGAAAGTTCCAATTAGCCCCGCAACAACAATCACCACAACAAGAGAGATAGAAATTGCAAAAGCAGTGTCTGCTTTTTCTTCATAATACCAAATAAAAAGGAATAGAAAAACCGCCAAAACAATTCCGTTGAGCGCTGCTAAAAAAAGTTCTTTAATTAACCGACTATTAATGCTCCCTTTTATATCATCATTTGCCAAACCCTGAACAATAATAGCAGATGATTGTACTCCTACATTTCCTGCCATTGCTGCAATTAAGGGGGTAAAAAAGAATAAGACAGCATTTTCATTAAATGAGTTTTCAAACAAGCCCATTATTAAAAAGGCTCCTACCCCGCCAAGTAAGCCTAAAAACAACCAAGGCAAACGAGCTTTGGTTAGCTGTGCAATACTATCGTCTGCTTCAACATCTTGCGTTAAACCAGCGGCCAATTGATAATCTTTGTCTGCCTCTTCTTTTATAACATCAACGATATCATCAATGGTAATTCTTCCCAACAAAACACGATTTTCATCAACAACAGGAATCGCTTCCAAATCATATTTTCGCATTTTATTTGAAACTTCATCCAAATCGTCGTAAACATTCACAAAATCTACTTTAGGAATATAAACTTCTGAAATCGCTGTTTTTGTCGAGGTAATTAGTAAATCTTTTAACGATAGACGTCCTTTTAATTTTTCGTCATCATCGACAACATAAATAGAATGAACTCTTGTTACCTCTTCTGCTTGAGCACGCATTTCTCTCACGCACTTTAGAACGGACCAGTTTTCATTTACTTTTACGAGTTCTTTTGCCATTAGTCCTCCGGCAGAGTTTTCACTATAGGTAAGGAGTTCTTCAATTTCTTTTACATGTTCCTCGTCTTCAATTTGAGACATTACAGCCTCCTGTCTTTCTTCTGAAAGCTCACCTATAATATCCGCCGCATCATCAGAATCTAGCTCTTCAACCTCTTCTGCAATTTCTTTTGCAGAGAGATTTTGAAGAATTTTTTCACGAATTTCTTCATCTAACTCTGTTAAAACAGCAGAAGTTTTTTCACTATCCAAGAGTTTTATAAGATATATAGAACTATCAAAAGAGATCTCTTCAAGGATTTCTGCAATATCTGCATAATGCATCTCTTCAAATAAGGCAATTATTGCCTTGTTGTTATAAGAATCAATATATGAGGCGATCTTTTCTAAAAGCTCAGCTGTAATTTTAAATGACATTCGTCGCTATTTTATGCGTGAGTTTAATAAACTCGTCCACAGACAACTGTTCTGGACGCCTTGCAAAGATAGCATCTTCTTTTAATGTATCCGATAGATTCAGAGATTTTAAACTGCTTCTTAGCATTTTTCTTCTTTGACCAAAGGCGGTTTTTACCACTTTAAAAAACAAATTTTCATCTACAGGTAAGGAAAACACCTCTTTTCTTATAAGACGAATCACCCCTGAATCTACTTTTGGAGGAGGATTAAACTCTGAAGGAGGAACCGTAAACAAGAATTCTACATTAAAAAAAGCTTGTGTTAACACAGAGATGATTCCATATGTTTTACTCCCTTCTTTTTCTGCGATTCTCTGGGCCACCTCTTTTTGAAACATTCCAGAGAGTTCGGGAATATGCGCTCGATACTCTATAGCTTTAAAAATAATTTGAGAAGAAATATTATAAGGATAATTGCCAATAATTGCGACTTGTTTATTTTTGAAAAAAGTGGATAAATCATATTTTAAAAAATCTCCCTCAATAATATTAAAGCGATCATCAGAAAGGTCGAGTTCGAGGTGCTCATGCTTAAAATTAGTTTTTAAATAAACAACAGAGTCTTTGTCGATCTCCATTACAATAATTTTCCCAATTTTTTCTAACAAATATTTTGTTAACATTCCCATGCCAGGACCTATTTCCAAAATAGCATCATACCCGATACCGGTTAATGAGTCTGAAATGTTCTTAGCAATAATTTCATTTGTAAGAAAATGTTGACCTAAATGTTTTTTGGCTCTTACAGTCATTTTAATGATGTGGTATTTTTTGGAAAAAACTCTTTTACAACCTTTAACTCTGTTCTAAACGAAAGCATTTTATCCCTAAATTTATGCAAACCCTCATCTCTTAATTTTGGGGCATAAGCCTCATAATATTTATCTAAATCTTCTCTAGTGTTTGCCGTGTATTGAACAGAATAGGTGGTCCCTCCCATTTCTTCCTTGACCAAAACTTGCGTTAGTTTTGCAGAGACAAATTGACCCGTAGCCAGCACATCCTGTATGTGATTATGGATCCATGAAAGCCACTCTTCATGAATACTATCATCTACATTTATCGTAACGTTATATATATACATTTTTGATTAAAATAACAGATTGTTAAACTATTAATTGAACACTTCTCCTCGTAGTTCTCTATATTTTTTTCTGGCATCAACCAGATAAATACTTGATGCTTTTTCAAAGATAATTTTTTGATAATATTCTGATGCTTTCACAGAGTCTTTTATCTTATTTTTATATGTTTCGGCGAGTAAATAATATGCATCATCTGCAAAAATTCCATTGCGATCAATAGAAATAAGTTTTTGTAGGGAAGTAATTGCTTTTTCATATTCATATTCCCGCAGATATATTTTAGCAAGATTAAATAGAGCATCATCCTCAATATTCTGACCAGAATACGTTTTTAAAAGATCATTATAAACAGCAATGGCTTTTGTATTTTTATTTTGATAGGCCAATAAATCTGCTTTTGCAAATTCTTTTAACCCAGAAGGGATAGAGTCTTTAGGCTCGTTGTCAGAAATAATTAAAAACAATTTAACAGCATCATTCGCAATAAGCTGAGATGTAGAGCCTTTTAAAACTTTTAATTGAGATTTCGCCCAATTAAAATCACCTTTAAAATAGGATGTCTGAGCGACCTTAAAGCGAGCCTCTTGAGACAAAGGGTGATTCCTTAGCTGTGTTTGTACCTGAGAAAAATATAGAAGAGCTTTGTTAAACCTTCCAGTAAAAACAAAAACATCCCCTAGCGATAATTTTATTCTGGCTTTTTGAAACTTAGAGGCAGAAAACGATAAAGCTACTTCCAAAACTTCAATTGCCTTTAAGGGATTGTTTTTTTGAAAAGTTAAATAATCCGCAAAAGCAATCTGAATCTCGATAGTATTTCTGTTAATACCATATTTTTCAAGTGTTTTTTTAAATAACACATTGCTGTTTGTGTCCAATTCTTGGACGGCTATTTTTAACAAATACAATTCAGCAGCTATTTTTTCTTCAATAAAAACGGTGTTTTGTAAAAAAAAAGCAAAACAACGTATTGCTGATGAAAAATCTCCATTTTCAAAAGCGATTTTTCCTAATCTAAAAAGAGAGTCAAGATAGGCTGGATCCCTTTTAAAAAGTGCTTTTTCTTGAACAAACGCTTTTCTATATTCCTTTTGTTTAGTGAACAGCCAGCTCAAAAGCTCATTCCAAACATTTTTTGGGCTACTAATCGATTTTCTTAGCAAGGCCTTCTTTAACGCAATATTATTTTTATTTAAAGGATCATCATTTATATACCTGCTCATAAACCGCTGGATACCGCCAATGCTGTTGGGGTTTTTATTGACTAAATCCATGTAATAGTCAAACATTTTTTCGAACTGCCCTTTCTCTCCATAAATTTGAGCGATTTGAAATTCATGCTGGGCATTTTTATCTAGAGCCATTGTTTTAGAATACGCTTCAATAGCATAGTCTAATAAGTTGTTTTCTTGAAACATTCTACCAATAAGTCCCCCTAAATTAGGAGCATTCTCAATAGAGGCCATTGCAACCAAATATTCGTTTTTTGCAGCCTCTTTTTTTTGTTGACGATCAAAGTTGTATCCTATTTCAACATGTAAGAACAGCTGATTGGGGTTGTTAAGGAGTTTTTTATAAAGGAACTCTTCGGCCTTTTTATAATTACCGGTCTCTTGAAAACAAGTAATCAGTCTTTTTAAATATCTTGTGTTAAAAGGATTGTTTTTTTCTAAAGACTCATAGAGTTGAGATGCTTTTTCATAATCACCTTGATGGAAATAGCGATCAGCCAAAGCAGCGTTATTCTGACACGGTGCAATCGTGCTGTAAAAAAAGACAATTGTGAATAAAAAGTTCTTCATCTAAATCAAAGATAACTAACTAGGGTGTTAAATTTTCATTAAACCGACTCATTTTTAAAAGCCTCGTTGAAACATTTTGGCACAATAGTTGTCTATGGATAATAAATGAATATATAAAAGATGAAAGAATTAACCAAACAGTACGAAACGGCAAAACAGAATGCTGTTGAATTTATGAGAAAAGGGCAAATAAGCAATTACCTTGATGCACTTTTACAAATGAATAAATACAAAAGATTAATTATTGCAACGGTTGCTAATTAAATTAAAACCTGTGTAAGGAACCAATACTTCTGGTATTTGAATTCCTTCTTTTGTTTGATAATTTTCCAAGATTCCAGCCAAGACTCTAGGCAAAGCTAATGAGCTTCCGTTTAACGTGTGAACGAGTTGATTTTTTCCATCCTTATTTTTGAATCGTAGTTTTAATCGATTGGCCTGAAATGTTTCAAAATTAGATGCAGAACTAATTTCTAACCATTTATTTTGAGCCGTTGAAAACACTTCAAAATCAAAAGTCAACGCAGCTGTAAATCCAGTATCTCCTCCACAAAGACGCAAAATTCTATAAGGTAGCTTTAATTCATTTAAAATTCCTTTGATATGTGTTACCATTCCGTCTAAAGCCTTATATGAATGATCAGGATGTTCAATACGAACAATTTCTACCTTATCAAACTGATGCAGTCGATTCAATCCCCTTACCTGTGCGCCATAACTACCTGCTTCTCTCCTAAAACAAGGAGTATATCCAGTACAAGTAATAGGCAAATCACTTTCATTTATTAAGTTTCCTCGAAACATATTGGTAATAGGAACCTCTGCAGTAGGAATTAAATAGAGGTCATCATTACTAATATAATACATTTGTCCCTCTTTGTCAGGTAATTGCCCTGTACCGATTCCTGAGGCTTCGTTGACCACATGTGGAACCTGAAACTCAGCATAGCCAGCAGCAATATTTTTATCTAGAAAATAATTAATTAATGCTCGTTGAAGCTTTGCCCCCTTTCCTTTGTAAACAGGAAAACCTGCTCCAGTAATTTTTGTTCCAAGCTCAAAATCAATAATATCATATTTTTTTGCTAATTCCCAATGAGGGAGAGCTCCCTCAAATAACTTAGGAACTGTTCCTTCTCTTAAAATTTCTTCGTTTTCTTTTTCAGATTTTCCTAGAGCTACAGAATGATGAGGAATGTTTGGAATTTGAAACAACAATTCTTGTAGTTCCTTGTTGGCGCTATTTAATTGATTATTTAAGGCCTTAGAATCATTTTTGAGTTGACTAGTTTTTTCTTTTATAAGTGTAGCTTTTTGAGTGTCCCCAGATTGATATAAAAGTCCAATTTCCTTAGAAAGAGCATTCGATTCAGCTAAAGTATCATCTAGTAAAACTTGAGTTTTTCTCCTTTTTTCATCTAGTTTTAAAACCATCTCAATAATTTGTTCTGCATTTGCAAAATTTCTTTTTGACAACCCTTCTAAAACTAAATTTAGATTATTTTTGATAAACTGAACCTGTAGCATGTTTTATGAAAAATGTTAAGGACTCAAAGATACAGGAAGTGAATCAATATAACAATGAGTTATAAAAGATTGTTAGAAACAAAAGAAATTGCATTTTTTTTGTCGATAGTTAATTGATGAGATAAATCTTCAACAGTAAGAAATTTTTTCTCATCTCTCAAAAAACAAAGAAGTTCAACAGTTATTTTTTTTCCATAAATGTTTTTCTTGAAGTTGAATAAATGAACTTCAATTGTCTGATTCTTTCCCCCTAGGGTTGGTCTAAAACCAATATTCATCATCCCAAAAAGCAACAGGCCATCAATCAATGTTTTTATAATATACACCCCTGTTTTGGGGATTAATTTATAGGCTTCTTTTACTGACAAGTTTGCCGTAGGAAAACCAATTGTTTTTCCGAAGTTTTTTCCATTAATAACCTTGCCGCTAAGCATATAGTTATAACCAAGGAATTTATTTGCGGTTTCTAAATTACCACTAAACAGAGCGCTCCTTATTTTTGTGGAACTCACAGAGACATCATCAACATCTTGAGAAGGAATTTCTTCAACGAGAAAATCATACAAAAAGCTGTATTCTTTTAATTGGTCAATATTCCCCTCTCTATTTTTTCCAAAATGATGATCGTAGCCAATAATTAATTTAGAAGTATTTAGTTTATTCACTAAAAAGTCTCTTACAAAATCAATTGCCGTTAGTCTAGAAAATTCTTTACTAAACGGGTGTATTATTAGGTAATCTAAGCCCATCTTTTTTAATAAATGAGATTTTTCTTCTATTGTGTTTAATAAAAAGAGGTGAATCTCTTTTTGTAAGACCATCCTTGGGTGAGGGAAAAAGGTTAAAAGAACAGATTTTTTTTGTTCTTTTTTCGCTGTTTTAATAAGGTTCCTTAATATTTTTTGATGACCGATATGAACACCATCAAATGTGCCAATGGTTACAATGGTTTTATCAGAACAATCAAGGCTAGAAATAGAATGAATAATTTTCAAAACTAGTAGTAATTATAAGACAAAGGTACAATTCAAAAAATGAAAAAATCAAAGTAAAATAAAAAAATGATTTTCATAAAAAACAGAAGTCATAACAAGAGATAATCCAAAAAAAAATCAAATACATTATACAAATAAAAAAAAATCGTACTTTCGTAATAGCTAACAAATAATTTATATTATGATAAAAAAGACAATATTCTTTGTGTTTGTGGTTCTTTCCAGTGTGGCAATGATTGCCCAAACAACCATAACAGGGACTGTTAAAGACGCAAAAACAGGAGAAACACTTCCAGGAGCAAATGTTAAAATTTCTGGCAAAGCTGTTGGTACTACAACAGATTTTGATGGAAATTTTATCCTTAATACTAAAGATGCTCCGCCTTTTACAATCGAAGTTTCTATGTTAGGATTTAAGATGGTAAAAGTTGACATTACAAAAAATAATCAAAAGGTATCAGTTGACCTTATTGAAGACTCAATGGCTCTAGAAGAAATTGTGTTTTCTGCCTCTAGAAGGAGAGAAAAAGTTCAAGAGGCTCCGGCATCAGTTACTGTTTTAACACCAAAAGACATTGAAAATTCAGCCAATGTTGTAGATCCAGTTCGTAACTTAATAAATGTTCCAGGTGTTCAACTTCAACAACAATCAGCGAACACTCTAAATATTGAAATGAGAGCAGGTTCAGGAGTATTCGGAACATCAACGTTTCCAATTTTAGATTATCGTTACTTAGTGACCCCCTCAGCAGGAACTTATATTAGTTTCCAGACAGGGATGTCAAATATTGATATTCAAAGAATTGAAGTTGTAAGAGGTGCTGGCTCTGCGTTATATGGTCCAGGAGTAACCTCTGGAGTTGTTCACTTTATGTCAAAAAGTCCAATCGACTATCCGGGAACTACAGTGGAGACAGTTGGAGGGAGTTTAAACACCACAGGAATGACTGTTCGTCATGCGTTTAAAAACGATAATGACAAATTTGGATTTAAAATAAACATGAGATATATGAAAGGGAGTGATTTCGAGTTGGATCCTGTAGAAGATGCCGCTTTTATATCATCTCTTAGCACCACGATTTCTCAGCCCGCTATTACGGATAATAGAGTGGACCCTACTCTGCCAGGAGAAACCTTATTGACTCTAAACGATTTAGATGACAATGGAGATGGGAATCCTGTAGCAACAGAATACAGAAATTATTCTGCCAATGTTCATTTAGAATTCCGTCCAACAGATAAGACAAATGCAACTGTATCTGCTGGTTTCGCTAATGGAGGAGGAATCTTTTTTAACTCGCAAGGAGTTGGATATACTCAAGGGAATGACTACTGGGCTCAAGGAAGAGTTCAATCAGGAGGCTTTTTTGGACAGGTTTATTATAATTACAATGATGGTGGTAGTGCCGAAAAACCTACCTTTTTGTACAATTCTGGGTTGAGACAAGTCGCGAAACGATCGTCACTAGAAGCACAACTACAATATAATTTTGATATTCCTAAATTCTTAAATTCAAACTTTACAATAGGATCAGATTATAGAAACTCAAAATCTGATACAGAATATACTTTATATGGACGTAATGAAGACAATGATGACTACATCATTACTGGGGCCTATCTTCAAGGAACCTCTAAATTAGGAGATAAACTTGATCTCACCTATGCAGGAAGGTATGATAAAATTAATTTTATCGATAAAGGAGCTTTTGCGCCAAGAGTAGCGTTGGTATATAAAGCAAGCGATAAACACACCTTTAGAGCCTCTTTTAACAGAGCAACATTTGGGCCCTCTGCCTTACAACAGAATATAGATTTTCCTGTTTCCGTTTTAGCACCAGGGATTGCTGATGTTTGGTTAGCAGGACAAAGTTCTCCACAACTATTTTCTGACAATCCAACGATTGATCTTTCGGTACCGGGATTGCCAGATTTACCATATGGAGCGACACAGTTCCCTCTAGCTTATGCTTACGGAGCAGTTGCTGAACCAACTCTAGCAGCCTTAACTCAAGGTCTGGCTGGAAATCCTTTTGCAGGAGTTGTTGCTAACTTCTTTGGCACATATGTTCCTGCCGGAGGAACGGGTCAATTAGTTGGGTACAACCTATTTAATGGAGAGCCAATGAATGAGTTAGTTCCAACATTACAATCTCAAGTAGGAACATTAAACTCTTTTGAAATAGGGTATAAAGGAATGATAGGAGACAAACTTTCTGTTGCATTAGATGTTTATACTTATGAAAGAACAGGATTTACTCAGTTTACAGCTATTGGCCCTACATATCAACTTGCAGGAGCAGATTTCGCAACAGATTTGGGTAATCAGGTAAGCGGAGATTTTGCTGCTGACGCAGGGGTATTGGCTGGAGTACAAGCCATTTACACTGCTCAAGGAATTCCATTTGGTGGAGTCCCTGCATTAGGGATACCTTCGGTAGCACAAACTATAGGAGGTTTAGCAGCTGCAGCTGGAGGTGCTTTTGCACTAGGAGGTGCTGGATTTGAAGCACAAATCGCTCCTTTAATGCCTATCATTGGTACTGTAGAAACACTTTCTGTACCTCAGGGTGATGGATTGATGCACATCCCTTCGGGATATCGCATATTTTCTGATGCAACAAGAAGTCACTATGGAGCAGATTTAGCTCTAGAATATTTCTTGAATGATAATGTAACCTTATGGTTAAACAGCTCTTGGTTAAGTCAAAACGAATGGATTCCTGGAGAGTCAGATGATGACGGGCTTCCTTTTTCATCGTATTTAAACGCACCAAAGTTTAAGTACAGAGCCGGGGTTCAGTATTCAAAAGATAAAGTAAGTGGAGCCATTGCATTTCAACATGATGATTCTTTTATGTCTAATCAAGGGTTATTTTCTGGAGAAGTGCAAGAAAAAAATCTTTTTGACGTAAACGTTGGGTATAAGTTTTCAGACAATTTTAGATTAGACTTGTCTGCGACGAATGTTCTTGATCAGAAATATCGTGCATTTCCAAGCATGCCTGTCATAGGACGTAGAACTCTTTTAAGACTAAGATTTGATTATTAAAACTTTAATATAAAATCTTCAAAAAAAGCGACCAT
>MDTG01131331.1_pt1 | contig 10022 bp, 8 predicted proteins | sample 811421 | NCBI WGS metagenome assembly MDTG01 (sample SAMN05326645, study PRJNA326480) | marine metagenome | isolation source: seawater | place: Pacific Ocean: South East | collected 2011 | reverse complement strand
GTTGATAGGCTGGATGTGGAAGCGCAGTAATGCGTGCAGCTGACCAGTACTAATAGCTCAATTGGCTTGATTTATGCACTGAAAAAAATTTTTGGGATATTTACAATTTTTGTTATTATTTTGTTTTTTTAACTAAATATAGATCAAAAGAATTTACTTTTGGATAAAATAAATTTTTAATTAAATTTTCATTTTCTTTAAATAAAATTTTTCTATTAATTATATTAATATTAGTCTCTACTAAATTAGAACTATCTTTTTCATGAATTACAAACATATTGTATTTTCTTTTAAAATTTTTCCCTAAAATTTTATTTAAAGTTAAAAATCTTTTATAAATATAATGATTATTAAGTTCGATGGATAATGATTTTGGATAAAGATTGTTTTCGTCTAAATATCTTACCACCTCCATCTCTGACCCTTCAACATCTATTTTTAAATGAGCTTTTTCTATTTCGTCAGGTTTTAAAATTTTTAAGAGAGTTATTAGCTCAACTTCTTCAGAATTATAGCCTTTTTTTTCATTAACGGATTTCATACTGTATCTCAATTTCAAATTTTTAGACAAAAAATTTGAATAGTAGTTTCTTGGAATAGAAATGTATGTTTTCTTTTCTGTGTTTGATACTCCAAAATTATAAGCCGTATGATTTTCAAAACTTGTATTTTTTTTTAACAAATTAAAAGAATATTTTGCTGGCTCAAAACTGTACAAAACCAACTTCTTTTTTTGATTAGAATAAATCCTATTAATTACAAAACTGTACAAGCCAACAAATGCTCCAATATCTATAAATACCCCTGGATAAGAATGCTTATTAAAAAAATTTATAAAAAATTTATTTAAATTTTCAAATTTTTCATAACTATAATTATTTGTTTTTGGAACAAAAAAATCTAAATCTTCAAAAACATATTTTTCTATTTCTCTATCTAATGGAGTATCTTTTTTCTTTAAAAAATTATTAAATTTTAATTTCTGTAAGTTGCAGAAGTACAAACAACTTTGAATAAAAAAAAAAAAATTTAATGAACATTTAACATTTTTATTTTTTCTTACTATATATATATTTTGCGTAATTAAAATCTTCTAAAGAGTCAATATCTACAAAAAATTTATTTTTTGATTCAACAAACTTTACATTATTGTTAGTTAAAGAATCATACTTTTGTATGATAGCTTTTTTTGTAACAATAACATTCGCTCGGAAGTACGCTTTTTCAAAAATTTGTCTATTAGATTTGCGACCGACATCTATACCTTTTCCTGTGTAAAAATTAACCAATTTTTTATTTTTTTTTCCAATGATTTTAAGAGCTTTTCGTGGATGTTGTTTTGCTTCAGATATTAATACTGCTGAATTAATATTTTTTTGAAGTACTTTAGATATAGTTTTGTCAATATCTACCGGTCTTTGGTATGGACATGTTGCTAGCAATCTTACAATAATATGAGGGTTATAATTTTCTAATTTTTCCAACTTTTTGATAGTAAACTTTATAAAATCAATCTCATTAGAGTCATCTTTTGCATACTTTTTATCTCTTAGAAAAGGAACTTCAGCGCCATATTTTTTAGATATTTTTGCATACTTTTTACTATCCGTCGAAACTATAATTCTATTAATATATTTCGACTTTTTTGCAGCATTTATAATCCAGCCAACTAAATGTTTATTACCTAATTTTTTTATATTTTTATTTTTTAAACCTTTTGAGCCTGATCTAATACCTATTAGGGCTAAAATGTTTTTTTTCATGTAATTTTTAAATCATTCTTGTATACTTTTTATCATATTTGGTAACTAATAAATAATGAAAGATGTTATTATAATCAAAAAATTATGCACACAAAAATTTTACATCATAAATTAGGGAGAATTCCTTTAGTAATTGCAGAGGTGGGTCAAAATCATCAGGGTTCTCTTAAGATAGCAAAAGAATACATAAGAGAGTTTTCAAAATGTGGTGCCGATATAATTAAATTTCAAGCACGGAATAATAAAAGACTTTTTTCGAAAGAAGCCTACAATAAAAATTACGACAGTGAAAACTCTTTCGGTAAAACTTATGGACAGCACAGAGAAAAACTTGAATTGAGCTTTAATGATTTTAGAGAATTAAAAAAAGAATGTAAAAAGAGAAACCTTCTATTTATGGTTACTCCATTTGATGAAACTAGTTTAAAATTAGTATCTAAATTAAATGTAGATATCATTAAAATAGCTTCATTTGATCTAGGAAATTTACCTTTTATTAATTTAATATCAAAAGAAAAAAAAGTTGTTGCCATAAGTATTGGAGGGGGTAACTCAAAAGAAATAGAACATAGCATAAATTTATTGCAAAAAAAAAAAATTAAAATCATATTATTACATTGTGTTTCTGAATATCCCTGTCCTCACAATCATTTAGGTCTCGAAAATATAAAATTGTTAAAAAAAAAATTTCCTAAATGTATAGTTGGATTATCTGATCATTTTAATGGAATACTATCTGGTCCAGTAGCTTACTTACAAGGGGCAAGAGTATTTGAAAAACATGTAACCTTAAATAGAGCATGGAAAGGAACGGATCATAGTTTTGCATTAGAACCAGAGGGTTTTAGAAAATTTACCCGAGATATACATAGGGTGGGCCAAATGTTAAAACCAAAGAGACAAAAACAAATTGGGAAAGAGCCAGTTTTTATTAAGCTTGGAAAATCTCTTATAACTACTAAAGATTTAAAAATTGGAGAAAAAATAAAGTTAGAAAATCTCAGTGGAAAAATATTTGAAAAAAATTTAATAATGGTAAGGTATTCTCATAAAGTAATAGGCAAAGTGGTTAAAAAACCTATGAAAAAAGGTGAACCATTACTATTTAAAAATCTTAGATAAGGTGAAAAAAATAAAAAATAATTATTCAAAAGTAATTTTTCCCATTAAAAAAAAAATCGGAAAAAGAGATTGGGGAGAGGAAATACTTTTAACACTTATACCATCAGTTTTATCATTAAAATTATTAAAGATTAAAAAAGGAAAAAAGGGAGGAATACAATATCATCACAAAAAAAATGAGTGTGGATATGTATTATCTGGAAAACTTTTAGTAAGATATGATAAAGGTAATAACAAGTTGTCAAAAAAAATTCTTAAAACTGGAGATGTTTTTCATTTTCCTCCAGGAACTGTTCATCAAGAGGAAGCATTAACGAACTGCCAAATAATTGAAGCATCTAGTCCCCATTTTAATGATAGGGTCAGAGTAGATGAGAGTTATGGCTTTTCTTCAAAAAATGGATTGCCAACAACAAAAAAAAAGAATGTTATAAAAAAATAAAACAATAAAAATTATATAAAAGTTTATGATTAAAGTTATTGAGTACTTTTCTAATCAAGTTTATTTTTTAAAATTTTTAATACATGTTTACAAAAACTTTAGAGTAAAAAAAACTATAGACTCAAAAAATATTACATTGGTTGAATTTAACACTCATAAACCTGCAATAATAGGTATTTTATATTTAATAAAAAATTTACAGAAAAATCAAAATTCTAAAGTTGTTTTTTTTTATCCTGGAATAGCTCTTGATTATAAAAGGTTTGTTAAGAGATTAATAAATTTAATTACTTTTAATTTTAAACAAACTTTAACATTTTTATCTATTGGTGCTTCAATAAAAATATTAACAAATTTTAAACCTAGAGATGACAAAAATGTTGAAAAAATATTCAAAGAGACTGTAAGCAATTTTAAAGATAAGAAAGATTTATCTGTTTTGAAATTAGAAAATATATTAGTTGGCGATTTATTTTATGATACATATACAAGGTGGAATGCAAAACCAACTGTAGATTTTAAGTCGGAGGAATTTAAAAATGAGTTATATAAATATTTTAAAGAGTTTTATAAGTGGTTAGAAATTTTTGAAAAAGAAAAAATTTCGTCATTGGTTGTAACTCATCCTGTTTATAATTTAGCATTACCTTTAAGAATAGCTCAAAAATTTGATATACCTGCATATATTGGATCAATTAACTTTTTACAGTATTTTGATAAAGATAGAAAACATCTTTGGGATAATAAATATAGAAACAGTTTTTCTACTTTAAATAATGATGAAAAAAATAAAGCTTTAGAATTTTCCAAAAAAAAACTTGAAATAAAATTTAATCCAAATGAAATTTCTGAAAACGATAGTCAAAATTCTATAATACAAAGAGATGTTTATTGGGGAAGACTAAATACATTTAGCCCCATTAGAAGAAGAGATATTTTTAAAAAAAATGGAAAGAAAAATATTGTTGTTTTGGCGCATTGTTTTTACGACGCCCCTCACAATGAAGGTGATTGGCTGTTTCCTGATTTTTATGAGTGGATTGATCACTTATTTAAAATTTCAGTTCAAACAGATTACAATTGGTACATAAAAAAACATCCAGCATCTGTTCAGCAAAAATTAAATGATCAGACTATTGATGAATTTGTTGAAAAGTATCCAAATATTGAAGTTCTAGAAAATGTTAATAATTCGGAACTTTTGGCTGATAAAGTAGATTTAATATTAACTGCTTGGGGTTCGGCAGGTTATGAATTTTCATACCACAATGTTCCCGTGATTTTAGCATCAAATAATTGTTCTTATATAGGTTATAATTTTACATTTAAGCCAAAAAATATTGAAGAATTCAATTATGCAATTAAAAATTTTCAATTAATAAATTTTAATTTTGATAAGGAAGATATTTATAAATTTTATTATAATCAAATATTAACGCATTGGGATTTGTATCCTAATTATCAAAAATATGTAAATGGTTTAAGTAGTAATTTAAGTAAAGACGATAAAATATATAAAAATTGGTGTAAAGATTTTGAAGAAGAAAAACATTTAAAAAATTTAAAAGATGTAAATGAATTTTTAAAAAACAAGAGAAGTCAACTTATAACAAGTAATATAAATAGTTAATTTAAATATTATTAATAAATTTTCTAATATTAATTTTTCTTCTAAGAAATTTAGAAAAGTAAAATAAGTTTAAAAATTTCCATTGATTTTCTCTAAAGTTTATAAATTGAGATTTCTTAAATATTAATTTTGAAATATTACTAAATTCTTTTTGATTTTTTTTTGACGAGTATTTAATACTCTCATTTGGAAATCCAGAAAAACCTTGTTTTTTAAAAAGTAAATTCCTACTGAATTTTCTAATAAATAATTTTTTTAAGATAGGTTTACAAACCATTAGTTCATTTTTTTCTTTCAGATTAATTTTATATTTTATTGGCAAATTTAGACAAAACTTGATTATATTTTTATTTAAAAAAACATTTCTTACTTCAACACCATGAGACATTGATATAATATCTGTTACAATATTGTCTCTTCTAATTCCTTGGATAAAATAATCCGTAAAAAGTGATGCCTGCATTTTTGCCTCAGTGTTATTTAAAAATTTTGAATATTTGTTGAATGCCTTTTTCCATAATAGATTAGATGCTTTAGAAATTTTTGAATTTTTATTAGATTTTTTGTTTTTAAAATTAGAGTAAGGAGATAGATTTTTAATTTTATTACAACTCCAATTAATATTTTTATATGTTTCATATCCTCCAAATAATTCATCCGCACCAGAAGCTCCAAAACTGACTTTAATTTCTTTAGATTTAAAAAATTTATATACCAAGTGGTGTCCAACAACATCATGAGAGGGAAATGGTAGGTATAATCTTTTGTAAACTTCTGATAATTTTGAATAATATATTTTTTCATCACATAAAATTTTTGTAATATTTTTTCCTGTATATTCTTTAAATTTTAAAATTTTATTTGTAATTGCGTCTTTTTTTATGTGGTCTACACATATTAATTTTTTAAGTTTTTTCTCCTTAAAAAAATAACTAGCCTGTAAACTACTATCAACTCCACCAGTAAAAATACTTGCAAAGTTTATAGTTGGTTTTAATAATTTCGAATATTTTTTAAACAAATTGTCTAATAAGTTCAAATTTTGAATTTCATTCTTGGACTTTAGTTTTCTATAATATTTTTCGTCTATCCAATTGAGTGGATTGTCAAAATTTTGTTTTTTAAATTTGTAATTTGTAAGATCTTTTGAATATAAAAAACCACCGTCTAAAAGATTTATTTTTTTATAAAAAGTATTGTTATCAGTTAAAAAATGTCTCGAATTTAAATAATCAAAGATCTGTTGCTTATTTATTTTAAAATTTATATTAAAAAATTTCAATATTGCATGAATATTTGATGATAAAATAAAATAGTTTTTATCCTCATAACTAAATAATTTTTTTTCACCCTGTACATCAGTTGCATAATAAAGTTTCTTATTTTGATTATCATAGACAGCGTAAGCAAACATACCCTCCATCGATTTTAATATATCTATAGGTGAATTATATTTGTGTAATTTAATTATTTTAGAAGTATCATTTGAGGCAGAAATTGAAAATCTATTTAGTTTTTTTAAATTTTTATAATTATATATTTCTCCATTGAATGAAATATAAAACCTTTTATCCTCACATGTAGTTAATTTTTTTTTATCTACCTTTCCTGTAACTTGAAGTATCGTATTTCCAATAAAGAGTTTATTATTTAAAAAATATTTTGATACAGAAAAATCTGGACCTCTATTTTTGATAGCATCAAAACTTAAATGACATTTTTTTTTGTTCAAAGCTCTTTTTTTTGATAGAATAAGTAATACTCCACACATAAAATTATTTTATTTAAATTAAAAACTTTTTATTAAGCCTGAAAGTTCATATTAGATTTTTGAATAATTTTAAAGAAATTATTTAAAATAAAGATATAATATTATAGAAATTGAAACTTAAATAACAATTAGTTTTTAGATAAATCTCATATGAAACTTTTAATTAAAACCTTAAGATATCTTGTGTTCTTAAAAAATTCTTTTTTTTTATCAAAAATAGAAAAAAAATTTATTTTATTTAATGAAAGAAAATGGAAAATAAAAAATTCATGTAATGATCCTAAGGATATAATTCTTGTAGATTTATTTCATTGGAAACCCTGGATATATATTTGGTCTTATTTGACAAACATTATGTCTAATAGGACAAATACAAATATAAGATATTTTTATTTTGATTTATATCAATTAAAACCAAAAATAATTTACAAATTTTTATTACTTAAATTAATCAAAATTTTTAAATCATTTAATGTCTCCAAAGGTATTGATGAAAATGATTTTATTTTTACAAAAAAAGAAATTCAAAATTCAATTAAAAATTTTGAAAAATTAAAATTTAATAAAAAAAAATTGCTGAACTATAAAAAAAAAAAAATAAAAATTGGACACCTAATTTATGACACTTATTTAAGACAAAAGTATGTTGCTACTCTAGATTTTAATGATATTGAGTTGAAAAATATTTTTATTAGAGCTGAAAAAATTTTTAACGAGACTTATAAATATTTTAGTAGAAACAGGGTAAAGGCAGTTATACCAAGTCACTTGTGTTATATTACTTACGGTATAATCGCTTCTATAGCAGCAAAAAAAAAAATTGATATTATAAAGATTAATAGCTCCGCTAGAGGTACAGCTCGTTTTAGATTACACAAGATTGATCCAAAAATTCTAGTTGACGAACCTCCTTATTATAATTACTCAAAAATTTTTAATAAACTTAAGCCCCATCAAAAAAAAAAATCACTTAATATAGGAAAAAATATTATTCAAAAAAGAATAAGTGGAAAAAACGATAAAACTTTACCCTATATGATAACAAATCAATTTAGTAAAAAATTACTAAATTATAGAAAGACTAAAAAAATAAAAAATAAAGAAAAAATTTTTATATTTCCTCATTGTTATCTAGACAATCCACATAGATACAGAAGCATGATATTTCCAGATTTTTATGATCAAGTATGTTTTATATTAAATAAATCCTTAGAATTAGATCAATATGAATGGTATTACAAACCTCATCCAAACGAATTAAAAAGCACAGAGGATATTCATAAAAAATTATTACAGAAATATCCTAAAGTGATATATTTGGACGCTAAAGTGGGTCATCAACACATAATTGCACAAAAGCCAAAATGTATAATTACAAACCATGGCACAATAGCTCATGAATATTCTTATTTTAATATACCTGTAATCAATACAGGGGATAATCCTCACATAAATTATAATTTTTGTTTGCACGCACAAAATAAAAAATACCTGACAAAGGTGCTCTTTAATTTAGATAAGCACTTAAAAAAAATTAAATTCGACAAGGAAAAAATATTTGAATTTATGTATATGCATTATCATCATTTTCATGAAATGTATAATAAAGAAAAGTATATGCCAGATGATTATTTTGTGAATAAAATGTCTAAAGAATTTAATAATCCAAAAGTAAAGTATGATTACTTAAATTCTGATAAAATTTTATTAAAATATATGAAACATACAGACAAAGTAAATTATAATATAAAGAATTATATAAATTTATTTTTAGATCGAAATATTAAATAATTTATATGAAAAAAAATTATTTATTCTTAATATTTTTATTTATTTTAAATCCCCCCTTAATATTTTTATTAAATAATATTAATTATTATAGTTTTTCTCATTTTAAAATAATTTTTTTATTTGCAATGATGCTATTTTCACTTGCAATATTTTTCATATACGTTTTAAAGAAATTTTTTAGCAAAAGAAACTTTGAAAATTTTTTTTTGTTTTTATCGATTTTATGGTTTTTACAATTTTTTTTTATAGATATCGTAGACTCACTAAACATCCAACATAATTTTTTTAAATATATCGTAATTATTATTATTATTTTGATAAGTTTAACACTTGGTTTTATTAAAAATAATAAATTATATAATTTTTTAATTAATTTTAATTTAATCATTTTATTATTAATTTTTATAAACAATTATAGTTTCCATAAAAATATAGATACTAACGAACAAGTAAGTCAAAAATTTTATTTTGAATTGAAGAATTATGACAAGAAATTAGTTGAAAAAAATAATATTTATTTTTTTTTAATGGATGAAATGTCATCAAGAAACTTTCTTCTTTCTCAAGGATTAGATATTAAAAAATATATTAATTCTTTTAATACTAGTGGATTTCAATACTTAGATGATAGTTTCTCAAGTTATAATGGTTCTCAATATACAATTGGATCAATCTTTAATATGGAATATTATATAGAAAATATTCCTATTAAAGAGATTAAATTTTTTCCATATAATTTATATTCAAAATTTGGAAAACCCAATTTGCTTAAGACCCTAGATTTTTTAGATTATAACTTTTGGTTTTTAGACAATCAGTATATGAAGTGTAAGGAAAATCCGCACATAAAATGTATTGGTAAAAATAATATTGCAATGAGAATATTAAAAGATGAGGGTTTACAGGTTTTTTTTCAAAATAGTTTATTAAGATCAATTGTAAATAAAATTTTATATTTAATGAATACTCAGAACTACGATGATACTGAGATTGATAAAATGATAAGATTTATTGAGTTAAATGAAAATATCATCGCAAAAAAAAACAACTTTTTCTTTATTCATCAAATTGGCCCACATCATCCGCACAGAGATCCTAATTGTAAATTACTTAACATACATGAAAGATATAAGATTAATTTACAATATTATTTGAATTCAACATTATGTGCTCTTAATAATATTTCAAATATTATTAAAATAATTGAATTGTATGACAATGATGCAACTATAGTATTTCAAGGTGACCATGGTTATTCAATTTATAGTAATGATAACAAAATAGAGAGTTTTCAAATTTTTAATATGGTAAAATTTTCTTCAAACTGCTCAAAAAAACTCAACCCGTCGATTGGAAATGTGGAGACAATAAATGAAATATTACATTGCTTTAGAAAAGAAAAAAGTTTAACAAATAACATCAGCAATTATGTTATTAAAAATAAAGATTCAAAAGGTACTGTTTTTAAGAAAGTTAAGCTTAAATGAAAAAAAAAATATTACT
>MDTG01127818.1_pt1 | contig 10022 bp, 10 predicted proteins | sample 811421 | NCBI WGS metagenome assembly MDTG01 (sample SAMN05326645, study PRJNA326480) | marine metagenome | isolation source: seawater | place: Pacific Ocean: South East | collected 2011 | reverse complement strand
TAAGTATTAAATCGATAGAATAATTATTTTCTAATAATAACTGTATTGATCGCTCACCAATTTGCATAGCGGAGGCGCCAGTAATCCCAATAACAATACTACTCATTTTTAATTAAGCATCTGAATTAATATCATTTGAATTGTGATTAGTATTATCATTATTAGAAATTAATTCGTGTTCATTTTTTTTTATGAGCTCCAAATCAATTTGATTTTTTAGTATATCAACTTTCAAAACTCTAACGTTGACTTTTTGTGCAAGTTGATAAGTCTTTTTATTCTTTCTTCCAACTAAAAGGTTTTGCCTTGATCGATATTCATACCAATCATCGCCAAGTGTACTTACATGTACTAATCCTTCTGCTGTAAGTTCATCTATTTCAGCGAAAAAACCATAACTTTGTACTCCAGTGATAATTGCAGATACTTCTTTACCAATAATTTTTTGAGCCTCCCTTCCTTGTGCTATTGAAATAATATTATTCCTAAATGATTTTGATTTTTTTCGTAATGTATTAAGTTTGTTAATTAATCTTTTATTAGAGATACTATTAATAGTATCGGTTACTTTTGTGTTAAAAAGTTCCCAATGTATTTGAGTCCAACTATCTTTTTTACCTAAATCGATAGATAACTTGCTTCTACTTGAAGACTTATTTTTACCATCATTTAATAGTGAACAGATTATAAATTGATTAAATATATTCCAATAATTTAATGAAGGACAGCACCAAGGTGCTTCAATACTATTGTCAGAAATTAATTCAATATTATCTGTTTTAGAAAGAGACTTATAAAGTTTTAAGTGTACTCCAGGAATAATATGCTTAACAAGTTTGTGGAGGATTTTCCGTTCAGAACTTGATTCAAATGATTTTATCAAATCGGAAGTTGTAAGTGATTCATCAATATTAAGTCTTATTTCTTTGTCTAGAGCTAATGAAGATTTAGTTAATTCGTTTAATGATGATTGATCTATTTTCTCGTGTTCTTTGTAAATATATGGTAGATTATATAAAGTTAAATGTTTGGCAAGAATATTATTTGATAGCCTAATAAAGATATCTAATATTGATTGAGGATCGCAAATATCATATGATTTTGCCCATCCGTGAAAGTCTCTACTGGGGAAGGTTTTATGCAATTCACATAATCTTTCTAAATTAGGGATATGTTGATCTAATTTAATAGAGACACTATTACATTTGTCTATTAATCTTGAAGTATGAATAATTGTATAAATTATATCTAGATAATCTTTAATTGGTTTTAGAGCAATTGGTATTGACTTTGATGTTGCTTTTCTTATACTTATAGCTTTTAACTGTTTTGGTGAAATTAGTTGTACTGGTTTAACAAGACTTAGTGAAAATCTCCAATCGGTTATATTCCCTTCACTATCAATATCTATCATTAAAGAAATAGCTTCATTTACTTCATTAGTTTTAAATCTTGATGCTGATGACAAGGACTCACTAAGGAATTCAAGCCAATTGTTGCCTAAGCAAATAACTTCTCCTTTCTCTTTTAAAAAATCATCCAACTTTCCACCAATATTTAATCTTTCGGAAACTGTCGGTGAATGGAGCCAAATTCTATTTCCGCCTTCATTTGGTTGAGCGTATAATGCAGGTAAATCCGGAGAATTTGTACATTCCCAACTTTCAAATAACAAGCAAGGTTGAGCTGTAAAATCTTCTCTACCTTTGAGCGTAATTTTTTTTGGTGCGAACTTTGGAGCTTGATTATTTATAGGAATATTATTCTTTGAAAGCAAAATCTCTATGTCACCCTCTACACCTCCGTCAATAGAAAATTCTCTAATTATTGATGCTTTTGCGCTAAATTGGGCTATAGGGTATTTATTTATTTTTAATTCATAAATAAGATCTTTACTCGGTAAATGATTTAGTTCATCTTTGTCATATTCAACATCAATTACTACTGGTATTCTGTCGTCTAATGGATATGCTGTTAATTTTCCAGTTACTTTATCTATTTCAACTTTAGCAAGCAAGCTATCATTATACCTCTCTAAAACACATTGAATCTTCCCTTCGGGGGCTCTTCTTTTTACACCTTCCTTAGTAATGGTTACAATAACTAAATCACCGTGCCAAGCATTATTTATATTTGATTCTCTAATGTAAATATCTTCACCTTGATCTTCTCTAACAACAAAACAATAACCTTTACTGCTACAACGAACTCTTCCATGAATAAAGTCGGTCTCATTGTTAATGGATAGCTTTTCATCATTTATATTCAGAATAAGACCGAGCTTAGTTAGTGCTTCAATTGCAATTTTTAAGTTATCTCTGTCGAGTTTTTTTGTAAGTTTTAAAGATTTCTCAAGTTTTCTTATATCTAATTCATCTTCCTTCTCAAGATTTTCAAGTATCTGTAAAACTGTGGTCATAATGACAATGGCAACTTAATTAAATTTCTTTGATTTAAGTCTTTAAAAAAGACTATGTTTAATGAAGATAATTTAGGTCTACTAGCTATTACTAGTAGCTTCCTTTTTACTCTGTGATAAAAAGTTAACCCCAATAATCAAGAATACTATTCCAGAAAGCATTTTGAGTAAGTAATCTGGGATTAGATTAGCAATCGAACCACCTGCTAGAGCTCCTAAAAGCGTAGCTAATATCAAGGCTGTAGACGAGCCAATGAATACGGCCAAAGGTTTATTTGTTGTACTGCTTAAAGTTATTGTTGTTAATTGCGTTTTGTCACCCATTTCAGCTAGAAATACCGTGACAAATGTTGTGAATAGGAGAGTAACAAGCATTTAAATATTTTAAATTCTAATATTGAAAAATTGAATAAAACCTTGAGAAACTAGGTATAAACCTAAACTTAACATAATTATTCCTGAAACCAATGTAAAGCTTTGTCTAGGAAGATTATTAGATATCCATTGACCGATTAATACTCCAAGAAGGCTCGTCAAAATTAGAGCAAAAGCTGCTCCAATGAAAATAATTAATGGCCTACCCGATTGAGCAGAAAGAATCAACGTTGCGAGTTGAGTTTTATCGCCTAGCTCCGCCAAAAAAATAGTACTAAAAGATGTAATTAATATGGTAAAAAATGGAGTGCTATCCTTAGAAACACATATTTCTACTTTAGTATTTGAATCAGTTTTATCCATTACTTCAGTTTAAGTGCTGTTATAATTTGGTACTTGTTTTAAAGCAAGTATATCTCATGTAATAAACCTATAGTTAATCAAGTATTCGATAGAATCTTTATTTTATAAGATTTTAAGCAAATAAAGAAATTAGTGGCTGATCATAATTTAATCAATTCTGTCATTTAATAACTATTTTTATTTCTGATCAAATAATATTGACCGATTAACGAAATTCAGTATGAAATAGACAAAAAATCAAAAAATTTTAATTATTGTGAAGGATAGCCATTTTATTTAGTAGAATAAAAAAAATTTTAATTTCTTCATGGGAAACCTATTGCCTCTAGTAGCTGTCTTTCTTGCAGGACCTGCAATTATTGCGTTGATCTTTTATAGAAGAGGAGTTTAAGGGTTAAGCCGCTTTACCAAGAGCTATCTCAGCAAAAGCTAGGATCTTTTTAGCAAATATAATTTGTGATTTATTAAAATGTTCAGAAGATTTAAAAAGATCTGAACTTATATATTGTCCTTTTTCGTTTGTTATTAAAACATTCTCTTCGTTTTTTAATTCACATTTATATATTCTATTGTGTAATTTTAAATCAATTACATTTGAGTGTTTTTTAATATCCAATAGATTCAATTGAATTTTACAGTTATTTTTCCATCTATTTATTTCTACATAGAATGCAATATCAATTAAATCGTTTATTTCTAGATTTGAGGATATATTCCATCTAATTGCATCAATTGATGAAGTACCATTCTCTAGTTTCAACTTAAGATGTCCACCTTTAAGTTTATACATATCAAGAACCCTACATTTCCTTGACCAAAAAATTGGTTTTGGATTCATTATTCCAAATGGACCTAGATGCATTAATTGGATATAGAAATCATTATTAATATCACTCAGACTTATGTATGCATCTACCTTTATTGTTTTGTTTAAATCGATATCCTTAAATTCTCTTTTAGCAATTTCATTTAGCTTATGTTTAAGTTTAATAATATTCTCCTCCTTAATTGTAAAACCAGCGGCTGCAGAGTGACCACCATGAGCTATTAGAATATCGTTACATTCATCTAATGAGATATTAACCTTTAATCGATTGTTTGATCTAATTGAACCTCTGTATTCACCATTATCTGCTCGAGCTAATATCGCAGTAGGTAAATTAAACTTATCAACAATTCTTGCAGCTACAATACCTATGATACCAGGATGCCAGGTACTTTTAGAAAGAACTAAAAATTTACTGCCATTCTTATATTCATTAAAGGCAATATCTAATGCTTCATCCTCAATTAATGAAGTAATTCTTTTTCGTTCTTTATTCATAGCAAAACAATCTTTTGTAAGATTGTTAATGGTATTTGCCGAATCACTTATAAGTAGATCAATAATAACTTTTGGGTCGCCAACTCTTCCCACAGCATTTATCAATGGTGCAATCTTATAACCTATATCATCAGCCGTTATATCTAAACTATCTATAGAAAGTTTTTTTATAATCGATTTTATTCCTTTATTATTTGTATTTTTTAATTTTGGTAAGAACTGCTTTAGCCATTTTCTATTAGCACCTTGTAGAGGAGCCATATCAGCGATGGTTCCTATACAGAATAATTCTTTTGCAGAACATTGATTAATATCATAGTTTAATTTATTGCAAATATTCTTAGATAAAAGATATGCTAAACCAACACCTGCCAAAAATTTATAGGGTGAATTTGTTGGAGTATTTTCAGGATGTATTATTGAAAAAACATTTAAATCCATATTAGTTATTTTATGGTGGTCAGTTATTATTAAATCAATGCCGACTTCATTTGATCTTTTAATAGCATCGAAGGCTGTGACACCATTATCAACGGTTATAACGAGCTTAATTTGATTGTTGTTAATATCATTAATCATTTTCAAGTTGAGACCATAGCCTTCTTCCTGTCTTGATGGTATATATGGTTTTACAATAGCTCCTAGCTTCGATAATAATTCAACTAAAAGTACTGTACTTGTGATTCCATCAGCGTCATAATCGCCACAAATTGCTACCTTTTCACTTCTAGTACATGCTTCAATTATTCTATGAGTCGCTTTTTTTAATTCTTTGAAATGATCTTCTGGATTTGGAAGTTCTAATGGTCTAATGTGATTATCCAATTGTTTATTTAAATCAAATCCTCTTCTAATTAATACTTTCTGTAAAGTGTAGTTTAATATACAATCTTCTTGTAAATCTTCACTTATAGGCTTTGGTAATATCCAGCTTTTGATTTGATTGATACCTGTTTTCAAAAGCTTATCCTATAATGATTTTTCAATATTATTGATTATATTTGTTTTATTCAGAAATAACATGCATAAGTTAAAGGCTGTCTTTTGGGATGTTGATGGAACAATTGCTGATACTGAAATGTGTGGGCATAGATTAGCTTTTAATTTAGCGTTTGAAGACTTTGATTTGGATTGGCACTGGAATGAGGATAAATATTTGAATCTATTACAAATTTCAGGTGGTTTTAAACGAATTATCGAGTATAGAAATGAAATTCATAGCGCAATTAGCGACAACTTTTGTTCCAAAGTCCAAGCGAGAAAGCAATTTCATTACAAAAAAATAATCATGTCAGGGGCAATAAAATTAAGAGAGGGGGTTCTTAGGCTTATAAACGAACTCGATTCATATAATATCCAGCAATTTATTGTTACGACAAGCGGAAGAGAATCTTTGGAACCTATCTTAAATACTTCATTGAGTTCTTACGTCAATCTATTTTCTGGGATCATCACCCATGAGGATGTAAGTAACCACAAGCCATTCCCTGATGCTTATGAGTTAGCAGTTCAATTAAGCAAAACATCACATTCTAATTGCATTGCAATTGAGGACTCAACAATTGGAGTAGAGGCAGCCAGGGCAGCAAATATTAATTGCCTTTTAACGTTGCCACCATGGACAACTTCAAAAGAAAATATTAGTTATAAAGCAAATGCATGTGTCTCTAGTCTTGGTAGCATAAAGAACCCTTGTGAATTAATTTATGGTGAGAGATTATTTCAGAATAATGTTGATATTCAATATCTATCAAAAATTATTAATTGATTAATGCAAAAAACGAATTTTTCAAAATTACTAGATTCATTAATTCTAATTATTAACCCTTTTATTTCTGAGTCTTGGAGTAAAAGAAGTGTCTTGTTGCTATCATTACTATTTGGTTTTTATTTCACTAATAGTTTACTCTCTTTTTTGTTAGACAAATCTATAAATACAATATTTATTTCCATATTAATTATTATAGTAATGGAGGTACTTATAAGATTTTCACTTCTATCAAAATTTTCTAATCTATCAACATTTATATTATTTATTAATAACTTCAGAATAGGTTCAACTTATGCTCTAATACTTGAAGCTTTTAAACTTGGCTCATAATTAAATTTAATCAGATTCTTCTTCTGTGGACTCATTCATTGGGTAAACAAACCCTTGTGCTCTTCCTGTAAGAACAGATTTCCCTATTGACAATGCCTTTTCTGCTGCAATAGCAGCTTTTCCTTTCCATGTTGCATGACGTTGATTCCTCTTTCCTTTAGACGTTTTTTTCTTTGGTACTGCCATTTTTTTTCAAAATTTACAGCTTTTTATTTTATAACGCCATGCACCTATTTAACAAAAACTGTTTAAGGAAAAACTAACTTAATGTCTTTTTTTCTTTAACTACTCAAGTTAGCAGTCATTTTTACTATAGTTTATTCAAATGTTTTTTTGAAATAGTTGATTTAATTATCAAATGGATAAAAGTTATAGTCAATTATTAAAGGATATTGAAGGTGGAGATGTTATTTCTATTATTTTAATCCCAAATAGAAGAGAAGTTATAGTTGAATTTCTAAGTGGGGAGAAAAAAATAATTCCAATTTTTTATAATGATCAAAAAATATTGCGAATTTCAAATCAGTATAATGTTCCTCTTTCTGTAAGAGATATAAGATCAGAACAGCGTTTAGCAAGTTTTATTACTGGTTTAGGACTTTCATTATTATTTGTTTTATCAATTTCTTTTATAATTAGAAGATCCTCAAAGTTCTTAAATAATATCCAGAGTTTTTCACGGCGCACATCTGAGGTGAATGAAGATGAGATTAGAAAATTCACTTTTGATGATGTGGCTGGGTTAAATGAAGCGTCAGAAGAATTAAAAGAAATAGTTACTTTTTTAAAAAATCCACAAATACTGATTGATCTTGGCGCGAATACCCCAAAAGGTGTTTTGTTAGTGGGCCCACCAGGTACTGGCAAGACCTTATTGGCTCGTGCAATTGCAGGTGAAGCAAATGTTCCATTCTTTTATATTTCTGCATCAGAATTTGTTGAAATGTTTGTCGGTGTTGGAGCAGGAAGAGTACGTGATCTTTTTAAAAGTGCAAAAACAAAATCTCCATGCATAGTTTTCATAGATGAAATTGACTCTGTTGGACGTCAAAGAGGAGCAGGAATAGGTGGAGGTAATGACGAAAGAGAGCAAACCTTAAACCAGCTTTTGACTGAGATGGATGGATTCTCAGCAAATAATGGAGTAATTGTTATCGCAGCAACAAACAGACCTGATGTTCTTGATAGAGCTTTAACTAGACCCGGAAGATTTGATAGAAGGATTGATATATCCCTTCCTGATAGAAAAGCTAGGCACAAAATTTTGTCTGTGCATGCAAGAACAAAACCTCTATCAGATTCCGTTAATCTTATGGATTTGGCTTCTATGACTCCAGGCTTTTCAGGAGCTGATTTGCAAAATCTGTTGAATGAAGCAGCAATCTATGCAGCTAGAAATAAGAGATCAAGCATAAGTACCATAGAACTTGATAAAGCTCTTGAAAAAGCACGCTTTGGAATATTGTCAAAACCACTCTCTGATACCACCAAGAAGAAGCAAATTGCCTATCAAATTATTGGTAAAACCCTCGTTTCTTTATTGATACAATCGCATGAAAAATTAGAAAAAATTTCATTATTTAAGTCTCTTGGAAATATTTCAGGAATCACATATTTTAGACCAGATGAAGAGGCAATGGATAGTGGGCTAATAACTAGAAACTACATCTATAACAAAATCGTTGTTTCACTTGGTTCTAGAGCAGCAGAATTGATTGTTTACGGCTCTAAAGAAGTTACTCAAGGTTCACAAAAGGATCTTGAAAATGTTTATTTTTGGGCTAATCAAATGGTCACAAAGTTTGGCTTCTCTGATCTCGGTCCAATAGCATTCGATTCTGAAAATGAGTCTGTTTTTCTCGGTAAAAATATAATGAAGAACAAAAAAGACTACTCTCAAAAAACTAGTAATGAAATTGATAGACAAATAATATCAATTGCTAATACAGCTGTTAATCATGCAATTAAACTTTTATCTGACAAGGTTTCATTAATGGATATCCTTGTAGATGATCTTATTGATAAAGAAACACTTGATTCTGAATATGTTATCGAGTCTCTTAATTCCTTCCTTGCTGACAAATAGGCTAGTTAGAAAAAACTAAGTTACAGAGCTGAGAAATATTCCTTGCTTCCTTTAGGATCCTCCTTCATTGTTTTATCGCCTGGGGTCCAGCCGGCCGGACAAACCTCATCAGGGTGGGATTCAACATATTGATACGCTTGTAATATTCTTAATGTTTCGTCTATATTTCTCCCCACAGGTGCTTTATTTATTGTTGAATGCATAATGACTCCACTGGGATTAATTAAAAATAAACCTCTATCAGCTTCGCCATCATCATTTAATACATTGTATGATTGGCAAATTTCACGCTTAAGATCAGAAACAAGAGGATAATTAATGTCGCCAATTCCTCCTTCATTTCTAGGTGTTTGAATCCAAGCTAAATGAGTGAATTTACTATCTACTGATACACCTAAAACTTCAGTATTTTTGCTACTGAAGTCTGTGTATCTATCGCTGAAAGCAGTGATTTCTGTAGGACAAACAAAGGTAAAATCTAAAGGGTAAAAAAATAAAACAACATATTTACCTCTGTATTGAGAGAGAGAGATGTCCTGAAATTCTTGATCAACTACTGCAGTAGCAGCAAAGTCAGGTGCTTGCATTCCCACCCGTAGGCATTCATTTGTCATGATGGAATTCCTTGTGTATTTTTTGATTGGTATGGAGGGTAGAAAGCTTCCTCTTTTCCTTTCTATAATTTATCATGGTGTCACCAAAGGCAATTAGTCAGTTAACCCTAACGTTCAGGTCTATAAAATGAATGATCAAAAAAGTTGGGATTCCGTCCTCGTTAAAAAATATAGTTCCTCTAACCATTTTAAGTTATTAAATCAGTTAAGAAATGAAGTTAAAAAGTATCCTCTAAATAATAAAAAGTATGCTTTGTCGGTTGAAAATCAAAATAATGACTTAAAGAAAAGTAGATCAAATCTTTCCAACTCACAAAACAAATCTGTTTCTATCAATTCTAATAAAACATCTGATTTCACTGAAAAAAAATCAAATGTTAGCTTTAATAATGCCAGAAATTTTTCAATATATAAATATAACAATAACGAATCCACTAGCCCCACAGAGCAAGTTCTTTCAATTGATAAAAAACAATCAGATGACCATCCTATAATTCCCACTTTTACAGAAAGACTTAATCAAATAGATATGAAGTAATTTATTTGATTAATTTTTAATTACAAGAAAATATATTAAATATAAAAATAATTAAATGATAAAAGATAAATAATTAATTAAAACTTCTACTGTAGTTTTTATAGTTGTCAATTATTCTTAAAACCTAATGTCAGTGGAGAGACTTGAACTCTCGACCTCAGCGTTATGAATGCTGTGCTCTAACCGGCTGAGCTACACTGAC
>MDTG01060931.1_pt1 | contig 10022 bp, 6 predicted proteins | sample 811421 | NCBI WGS metagenome assembly MDTG01 (sample SAMN05326645, study PRJNA326480) | marine metagenome | isolation source: seawater | place: Pacific Ocean: South East | collected 2011 | reverse complement strand
GATGAGGTAGGCCGTCGCCATGGATAAGGTAGCATCGGCGGTTTCGCTCAGTTTCCTGGTAGTTTTGTTGAGATCCCATACATTCCCCAAATCAGCAATTGCTATTGTCAGCGCCATGCGGCGTTTCGCGACGCGCATGGCCTCCATCAACCGAGTATCATTAAGGGAATATTTGCCCTTGTCTGCGATATCTTGAAGGATCGCGTTGGCGCTGTCGTCCGCGCCGTCGCAGACTAAATCGCAAAAGAATTCGGGATCACGGTTCACGCATTGCGAGAGGAAGAAGCTATTGCCAAAAATCGCCTCTAGCAATGCCTTGGAACTAGGTTCGCGTTCAATCGCCTCCGCAACATCGGCAAGTCGTTGTTGCGACCGTGTATCGGTGGCCCGTTCCGATACTGCGGTGCGCCAATTCGACAATCTGGAACGGACGGCATCCATATCATGAGGCCGGGGGATCTCAGAAAGCATGTCAAAAAGGCGGAAATGAGTCATAATCTTGTGCCCCAACGGTCGGCACACTGCGGGAAGCGCTGTGCTTGGTCAAGTGGGGCGTAAGGACGCATCTTAGGCAGGTAAACTTGGTCGTAATCAAACGAACTTTCCGCGGATTTGTTCATCTGTTGGGCGGACTTGGGGCCGGCGTCGCGCTGGTGTTGATTTTCATTGCATGGCAATTTTCCCAAGGCCCCATTCCTATCGGTTTTCTCGGTCCCTATATCGAGGCTGCTGTCAATCAAGGGAACCGCGATATTTCGCTCCGCATGGGCGAGACCATCCTGACTTGGGCTGGTTGGGAACGCGCGCTTGATATCCGAGTGCTAAATGTGCAGGTAGTCAATCAGGAAGGCACGACTATCGGGGCTATTCCCGAGGCCGCATTTTCAATCAGCGGTGATGCGTTGATCCAAGGTAAACTCGCACCCAGAAGCATCGATCTATTTGGGCCTAACCTTAGGTTTCGTCGCGATAGCGACGGCAACATCGATGTTGGTTTTGGCGTCCAAGGGGCTGCGTCAGGTGCGGTGGCTTTCGGTTTGATCGATACCCTATTGGATCCGGGACGCCAAAGTCACCTGCTGAGCTACCTCGCCCGTGTCGCTATTATCGGTGCGGACATTACCTTTACTGATGAAGTCATTGGCAAATCTTGGCGCATGCTAGCGACGGATATGCGTATCAACCGGTTCATCGACCGGTTGAAGGGCGAGATGTCATTGGTTCTTGATGGCGATCAACGTCAAACCGCCTTTGAAGTCCGGGCCGAATACCTTACTCAATCTAAACGTCTTGAACTCGATTTGAAATTTGATCAGGTATCGCCTTCCATATTTGCCAAGATGCCCAGCGTTTTGGCGCCTTTCAGAAACTTCGAAATGCCTCTCGGTGGTCGCATTTCCCTAAGTATGCCCATTGATGGCAAGGTCGACCGGTTTGGTGTTAATCTGACTGGCGGCGCAGGAAAGATATACCTGCCAAAACCGTTTGAGCGCCCGATGGACGTTCAAGCCATTAAATTGAAGGCTAGTTACGCCGGCCACTCGAAGAATGGGCAGATTGAGAAACTAGAAGTTCAAATGGCACCGGGAAGGACGTTTGCCTTGCCGGCGCCGATTTCCCACGACCTGCCCTTGCGGGCTTTTAATCTCAAAGGTTCATTTGAAAACGACGGCGCCAATTGGAAGCTTGCCGAGTTTGATGCCGATCTGAATGGTACAAAAATCTCCGCGTCGGGTAATGTCACTGGTATAGGTCAGTCTGATGCGCCGGTTTCGGTAGAATTGGCTGCTGGCATCACCAATCTGTCCGTGAGGCAGTTTCCGCACGTTTGGCCGAAGACCCTTGGCAGTGACCCCCGCGATTGGGTGTTGTCACATATTTCCAATGGTGAGGTGCCGCAATTGGATTTCAAAGGCCGGTTCCGATTGGGATCGTCGGGCGAGTTGGTCGTTGACGATCTTGTCGGGACGATGACAGCAAAGAATGTGGTCGTCGACTATCTCCCACCATTGCCGGCAGTGACGGTTGATAGTGCCCACATGGTGTTTGACGAATCCACATATATGATCCAGTTGGATCAGGCTCATGCGCATGGCATGACCGTCCGCGGCGGTACGATCGCGTTGACCGGCCTCGATCAGTACGACCAGTTCGCAGACATTGACCTTAAGATCGAAGGAGCCGTGGCGTCACAGTTGGACTACGTTAATCAAAAGCCGCTGGAGTTCGCCTCGGCACTGGGAATCAGGCCGGCTGAAACGAAAGGTCAGGCTTCGACCCAGCTGAAGCTATTCTTTATTCTGGAAAAAACGCTTGGGTGGGATGAGATCCAGGTTTGGGCACAATCTCGGCTCCGCGACGTGGCCATGGCCCGTGTCTTTATGGATCGGGGAATTAACAACGGCCAACTCGATCTGCGCGTTGACAAACGCGGCTTGGATGTCTCCGGCCAAGCCAATTTCGACGGGATTCCCGCATCCTTCGTATGGCGGGAGAACTTCACCGATACGCGCGAATTTCGAAGCCGATATCTTGTTGATGCGCGGATTGACGACGTTGCCGATATCCATGAACTGGGATTGAGATTGAAACCATTTTCTACTGATTTCATCGATGGCACCATTGATACGAAACTTGAGTTTATGGTCTTCGACAAGGTTGACCGACGGTTGCGTGTTCAGGCCGATCTAACAAGAGCTAAACTATCGGCGCCCGCGTTAGGTTGGGCCAAGGCCAAAGGCACACAGGGACAGGCCGATGTCACTCTTAACCTTGCTAAAGATGTGGTTGTTGGTGTGCCAAAATTCTCAATCGATGCCGGCGATTTGTCGGTCATGGGTGCTGCAAAGTACGCGCTGGATGGCAGTGGGCTTGAGCGCGTGGACTTCACGAAGGTGGTCTGTGGACGGACGAATATGTCGGGCTCCTTAATCTCGGGCTCAGATGGAACCTGGGAGGCAGGGTTCCAAGGCGATAGTTTTGATTTGTCGCCCATGTGGGAAGATGTGCTCTCTCAAATGTCCAGCGGTGATGAATCCGGCGAGACTTTGTTGGATCAACTGACCCTAGCAGTGGAGTTAAAGAAGGTCTGGTTGGAAGATGACATGGCTCTATATGACGTTTCCGGGACCTTTGCGCGCGATGATGACATTTGGCGTACGGTTCTTCTAAAAAGCCGTATCTCCAATGATGCGGATCTCGAGTTCGCCATTCGCCCGGGACCCGATGGTAATCGAAGTTTAGTTATGCGCTCGAACAATGCCGGGAAGGTTCTGAAATTTCTCGACTACTACGAGAATATGATCGGTGGGGAATTCCTGGTGACTGGTACCTTCGATGATGTGGCTCCGGGACGGCCATTGCGAGGGCGTATCGCGGTACGTGATTACCGTGTGGTCAATGCGCCCGTATTGGCGCGCTTGCTAAGTATCATGGCGCTCACAGGTATTTTGGACGCTCTGGAGGGTGACGGTTTGGCTTTCAGTGACTTGTCCGCGCCCTTTGAGCTTCTACAGGGCGTCTTTGAGCTCAAGGAGGCCCGTGCCAGTGGCACAGCGCTGGGTTTTACCGCCAACGGCAAGATTTTTCGGCACGCTGACGTCGTCGATCTAGAGGGTACGGTAATCCCTGCCTATGCCTTGAATTCAGCCTTTGGCCGAATTCCGCTGTTGGGTAATTTGTTCAGTGGTGGTGAGAAAGGCGGGGGTATCTTCGCGGCGGCTTATACCATGACCGGCCCAATCGAGGAGCCAGTAGTCTCCGTGAACCCACTGTCCGCGTTAGCGCCGGGCTTTCTTCGAAACGTCTTTGGCATCATCGGCAAGGCCAATAATGAACCATCCGTCCTCGAGGAGGAGACCGTTCAGCCACATCTGCAATAGGGGCTTCGGTTCACCGGCATTCGCCAGCGCCGTTTTCCAATAGGACGTATCCCAATTTGTGTTTGCGGTCTCGGTAAGGCAGAAGGGTGCTGGTGAGCTGGCGCCACGGTGTGCTCTGTGAAATCCCCAGATTTAGAGGGCTCTCATTACCGGTCCGAATTGTTGCTGTATTTGGTTCCGGAACTCCAACGAGGGGCCAAATCACGAGACATTGTCCCGACGGATGTTTTTGCGGAGCGATCACATCCGGATGTTTGGCACTAACCACCCGCGAGCCCGGAAACTTGCTCTTTAGGTTGCCGGCCAAAGGATCGTATTGGAAGTAGGCGAAAATTGTTCCGCCTTTGAATCCGGCTTCACGAAGTTGCCGTGCAAAATCATCGTAAGGAATGTGATCCTCGCAGTGATCACAAACTAGCGGTTCAATGAAGAACTTTCCTACCAGAGATCCGATTAACACAACTCCCGCGGTGGAGATAACCGCGGCGTACCTTCGGATTTGTTCGGCCTGGAAGGCCGGCCCATAGCGGGAAAAAATGAGCGGCACCAGGGGAACAAGAACGAACATATAGTGTGAGCGAAGGCGGTCCGACTGCACGACGATGATAGTTATCACCGCCAGGGTGACAAGCACGGTGTAGAGGCGGGAGAACAGCCGAATACGTTCCGCGGCTGGCTCGTTCAATGTAGGGGGCCTCCTGAGAGCAGGCCAAAAAATAACGGTGATGAACAACCACAAGGGCAAAAGGAAACCGATGACCCCGGTCAATAGTCGAAATATGCCGCTGCCCGTTCGACGAAGGTTTTCCAATAAACTGAGATCGCTCTCGCCGCGCACGAGGTGATTTTCTGGAACATGGGCAAGTAGCCACTGGCCCTGCGGGATCACGAGTGGAAGGCTGATGGCAAAACCAATCAATAACCAGGGAGAAATTATGCGCCCCCGCAGTGAAGGTATGGTCAGGGCGGCTAAAATAAGCGCAATGGCAAATAGAAGAAAAATGTATTTCGCTAATAATCCGAGACCCAACGTAAGCCCCAGCGCGATTAGCAAAGGACGGGACGGCGCCTCCCAAATGCGCAGGGTCAAATAAAGAGCGAGCAGATAAAACGCCGTCACCGTGATCGTATGCGTAAAACCGTGAATGGCTTTCCAGCCTACGTAAAAGATGAGCAGAAGGGACCCCGTCGCCAAAGCGGCGAGCCGTCGGTCACGACAAAGTTGATCGGTAATTAGATAGATCAGAAGGAATATGCAGCCCAGGACCAATCCGCGTAGTAAAACGATTGACGCCACCGTTGGTCCGAGACCGGCCTGAACGCCAATTAGCAGCCAGGTCACCAAGGGGGGGTTCCTTATCTGGTAACCCCAACTAAAGGCCTGGGCGAAGATCAGTTGTTCGCCGTCGTCACCGCCAACCCCCGGAAAGAGCGAAGCCCGGATCGTAGCCAACAAAATCAGCGTCGTTGCGATGAATGCAGCGATGCCGCGCGGGCTGGTTATGAATTTAACATTCCGTTCTAACAGCTTCGTCATCGCTCAACTCCTGACGATTAGTCTTTACGCGGACCCTTGAGCTTAGGCAACGACCTCACTCGCGCCGGAGGATAGCTTGCGTGGCCAACGCGGCGCCGGCTGGGGACCAATGGCCATCGCAGGTGTTGAACAGACCGTCTTCGATGGATGAACCCAAGAAGTCGGGGAGGAGATCAATGATGCGCAGGTCGGGATAGAGGGCCGTTAGCTGATGTAGAGTGACTATAAGTGGCGTAGGCTCATTCCTTTTGACCCTGGCCAAATCGTTGGGGCGGGGTATCACCACCAGCGTGACTATCTTGCCTTTTGTTTCTTCCATTAACCGGCCGATCACATGCTCCAGCCTCTCCGCCTGAACTGCGTTAAAGTCATGATAGCCCGAATATCCAATCGTTGAAGGAATAGCTTTGTGGTGTATTGAGCGCTGATGCGTAATCGAATGTTTTAGGTAATCAAGTACGTTCGCCGCGTAGCTGAAGCTTCGTAGAATGCTGCGCAAGGCCATGTTGCGTGCACGCCGAGCAGCCGTTTTGGTTTGCTCCCGGTCGCGGTTGCGATACCGCAGCTGAAAATCATCATTTGTTTTGTAGAAGTAGGGTGCGAACCGGGGATCTCCACGGCGTTCCGCGGCTCTGGGGTCATCGTCATCAAAGTCGTTGTCTGGAAGAAAAAAAAGCATTACGCGATCATGGTCAAACCGCTTCGCGAGAGTTTTATATAGAATGTAGGCCTGTGTGAGCCCAAATCCACCAGAGGTTCCAAAGTTTAAGTGCGGGGTTCCTGTGTTCGCTTCAAGGCGGTCCGTTACGCGATCATTTCGTGCAAGTCCAAAGCCCTCGACAAATGAATCACCAAGGACAACCGTACGCGATTCTCTCGCACGAAGCGCGCGCTCCCCATCTCGAGCGCCGAATCTATTAGTGCGGTATACAAGGTTATAACACGCTTTGACGTGATTGAAGTGACCGTTAGCCGGATGCCACATGCCGAAGTCCGGGTTCCGGTCGGTCCAGAAAGGTTGGAGGCTCGGCCAGACGTAACTGGGAATGTTGGCCGCTACCATACCCAAATGAACGGCGCCGATGCTCATCATCTCAAGGCTCAAGAGCGATACTGTTAGGATCGCCACGATGCGCTGTAGCCAAACCAACATGCGTCAGATCAAGTTTGTGATTGGACCAGAACGTGGCGCTTCTTCCCAGCGGAAAGCTTTAACGAGCCATTTTCGCCAATGTCCTGGCTCCTGATCGTCTGGGTCTCGTCGCTAATAACCTCGTCATTGAGGCGCGCACCGCCGCCGCGAATCAACCGCCGGGCTTCGCCATTCGATTGTGACAACCCGGCGCGAACAAGCAACTCAAAGGCCGCGATGCCTGCCTGTAAATCTTGGCGGGGAAGGCTAAGGGTTGGCAGACCGGCGTCCACTTGACCTTGTTCAAACGTCTTCTCTGCGGTCTCGCGGGCGTCGCGCGCAGCATCCGCCCCGTGGCAGAGCATGGTGATGTGGTCAGCTAGAGCCTTCTTCGCATCGTTGATTTCTGCTCCTTTAAGGCTCTCCAGCTTTGCTATTTCGTCCGCCGGCATTTCCGAAAACAATCGGAGGAACCGCCCGACATCTGCATCTTCCGTGTTTCGCCAATACTGCCAGTAATCGTAGGAAGACAGCATGTCGTTGTTCAACCACACGGCTCCATCCGCCGTCTTGCCCATCTTGGCCCCCGACGACGTGGTCAGCAGTGGTGTGGTAAGGCCGAACAGCGCTTGGCCATCTCCCCGCCGGCCCAGATCGACGCCGTTGACGATATTGCCCCACTGATCAGAGCCACCCATTTGAAGCGAACATCCATAGCGTTTGTGTAGTTCGACAAAATCATATGCCTGAAGGATCATATAATTGAATTCAAGGAACGTTAGCGGCTGCTCACGCTCGAGACGCAATTTGACGCTGTCGAAGGTCAGCATCCGGTTAACTGAGAACAGTCGGCCGTAATCCTGGAGGAATGGCACATACTGCAGTTCATCGAGCCAATCGGCATTGTTAACCATGATGGCATCCGTGGGGCCGTCACCAAATTTGATATACTGGGCAAAAACCTTTTTAATACCCACCATATTGGCTGCAATGGCCGCGTCGTCGAGAAGCTTCCGCGTTTCGTCCTTGCCAGAAGGGTCGCCGACCTTGGTGGTGCCGCCACCCATGAGAACGATGGGCTTGTGTCCGGTCTGTTGTAAGAGACGCAACAACATGATGGACACCAAGCTGCCCGCGTGAAGGGACGGTGCGGTGCAGTCGAATCCAATGTACGCCGTCACAATGCCGTCCGCTGCCAGCGTATCCAAGGATTCCATATCGGTACATTGATGAACGAACCCACGTTCAACTGCCTGATTTAGGAAATTGGATTTGTACTTTTCCATAAACGCCTCTGTGTCCCCGAAGACCCTGGGTTTATGCTATAGATCAGGGAAGTGCAATGCTGAGCACGGCGCGACGCGGAGACAGGAGCCGGACATGACCGCCAGGGCACGAAAATTAGCAATTGGCATGATGAGCGGCACCTCAATGGATGGGGTAGACGCGGCATTGGTGGAAACGGATGGCATGGAAATTTTCGAATTGGGGCCGTTTCGGTCTGTTCCCTATGCGCCTGCGTTTCGCGCCCGCCTAAAAACCCTGATGGGCCGGCTACCGAACGGTCAGGGTCGTGATGTGGAACGAGACCTAACGCTCTATCATGTCGAGGCGGTTCATTGCCTTCTGGCAAATACGGGCCTTCAGTCCCACGAGGTCGACGTGGTTGGCTTCCATGGGCAGACCGTTTTTCACGACCCGGCCAATGCGGTCACCTGCCAGATCGGTGACGGCGCCCTGCTTGCGTTGGAAACGGGGATCGATGTCGTATCGGATTTCCGGGCTGCTGATGTAGCCGCGGGCGGGGAGGGAGCTCCCTTCGCGCCACTATTCCATGTCGCCATGGCGAAGCTCCTTGAACGGCCCCTGGCTATTTTGAACATGGGCGGCATTGCCAACGTGACCTGGATAAGCCCCGACGGCGGCGCAATTGCGTTCGACACTGGACCGGCCAATGCGATGGTTGATGACTGGATCCGGGCAAGGACCGATTTAAACTTTGATGAGGGTGGTGCGTTGGCACGGCAAGGGCAGGTCAATGAGAACGCGTTGGCAGCCCTTATGGACAATGTTTACTTCGATCTTCCAGCGCCAAAATCGTTGGATCGGGACGCCTTCGACATGATGCTCGTGGCGGACCTTTCGACTGAAGATGGTGCGGCGACCTTGTTGGCGTTCACAGCGGCATCGATTGCGCGGGCTCAGAATTTGCTGCCGGCTCCGCCGTTGCGTTGGTTGGCGACAGGCGGTGGGCGGCATAACCCTGCCTTAATGGCGGCTCTTCGCAAACGATTGGCTGCGCCGCTAGAACCGGTCGAAGCCGTTGGCTGGAACGGTGACGCTTTGGAGGCCCAGGCGTTCGCGTATCTGGCGGTCCGTAGCGTCTATGGGTTGCCGCTAAGTTATCCGCAAACCACCGGTGTTCGCCAGCCGGTCACAGGCGGTGTATTTCACGCGGCGAATGCGGCTTGTACAAGTTGATGTAATGGAGTTTTTGCCAACTCACAGCATTATTCGGGTGCTGTGGTGTCAGGCACGGTGTGTAGGACAGAGGAACTAAGGGAGCTCGCAACGCCGGGACAATCACCAATGGCCAAGTCTTGATAATGGTGTCGATGTAATCGAAGACAAGATGGGTGTAGGAGGCAAAAATTTTTCTTTCGTCCGCATGATCGATGTTGCATGGAAAATTCTACGTTCACGCAGTGTCAGTAACAAATAGCCCCGGGGGTGGAGGGCGCAACAAAAAAAATAGTAATTCGTGAGGGATTTAGGCGGCCTTGGGCAACGACTTATCGAGATAGTCGTTTAGGTGGCCTATCAGTTCGCTGAAATCTTCTTGGAAAAAATGATCGCCGCCCTTGATGACCCGGTAATCGATGCCGATGTTCTTTTGTTTTTTTAATTTCTGGACAAGCTTGTCGACTGAAAGCTGGGGCACGATATCATCCTTGTCCCCATGAAGGATCATGCCGGAGGCTGGGCAGGGTGCGAGGAACGAGAAGTCGTGGATGTTGGCTGGCGGCGCCACTGAGACGAAACCATCAATTTCTGGACGACGCATCATTAATTGCATTGCGACCCACGCCCCAAACGAGAACCCGCCGATCCAGCAACTCTTGGTGTTCGGGTTTTGCGCCTGCATCCAATCCAGAGCCGAAGCTGCATCGCTGAGTTCGCCTTGGCCATTGTCGAACAAGCCTTGGGAACGTCCAACGCCACGGAAATTAAAGCGCAGTGCAGAGAAACCCCGTTTCACAAAGGCTTGATAAAGTATGTAGACTATTCTGTTGTTCATCGTTCCGCCATGTTGCGGATGCGGATGCAACAAGAGCGCAACGGGTGCGTTCGAATTCTTCGAATGATGGTAACGGCCTTCTAATCGGCCTTCGGGGCCATTGAAAATCACCTCAGGCATGAATACTAAAATACCCTATGTTAATTGGTTATTGTATGCATAAAAAAATTAAGG
>MDTG01040555.1_pt1 | contig 10022 bp, 10 predicted proteins | sample 811421 | NCBI WGS metagenome assembly MDTG01 (sample SAMN05326645, study PRJNA326480) | marine metagenome | isolation source: seawater | place: Pacific Ocean: South East | collected 2011 | reverse complement strand
GTATCTTTATATGGATCTCCGACTGTATCACCAGTTACAGCAGCTTTGTGAGCTTCTGAACCTTTGCCACCAAAATTTCCATCCTCTATAAATTTTTTTGCATTATCCCAAGCGCCACCACCTGCCGTCATTGAAACAGCTACAAATAAACCTGTTATAATTACACCTAACAACATGGCACCAAGTGATGACAAAGCAGCCTCCATACCACCTATTTGTAAGATTATAAAATAAAGAACAACTGGAGACAAAACAGGTAATAAAGATGGAACAATCATTTCTTTAATTGCAGCTTTAGTCAATAAATCAACCAGTCTACCGTAATCTGGTTTCCTTTTGCCTTTCATTATACCAGGAATTTTTTTAAATTGTCTTCTCACTTCTATCACTACTGCACCACCTGCTCTTCCAACAGCTTGCATTCCCATAGAACCAAATAAATACGGAAGCATTCCACCAATTAATAAACCTACTACTACAAATGGATTTGATAAATCAAATGTTACGTTTATACCCTCTAATGCAGAACCTTTAACAGTTGAAAAATATTTAATATCTTCTGTGTAAGCTGCAAATAGAACTAATGCACCTAAACCGGCAGATCCTATAGCATAGCCTTTAGTTACTGCTTTTGTAGTATTCCCAACTGCATCTAAAGCATCAGTTGTCTTTCTAACACTTTTTGGTAATTTAGACATTTCCGCGATACCACCTGCGTTATCAGTTACCGGTCCATATGCGTCAAGAGCTACAACCATTCCTGTTAGAGCTAACATTGCTGTAACCGCAATAGCTATACCAAATAATCCTGCTAAACTATTTGTATACAAAATTCCAGATACAATTATCAAAGCTGGAATTGCTGTTGCTTCCATTGAAATAGCTAATCCTTGAATAACATTTGTGCCATGTCCTGTCGTAGACGATTTAGCTACTGATATAACAGGCCTGTAATTAGTTCCTGTATAATATTCTGTAATCCATATTAGTAGGCCTGTGATTACAAAACCCACTACACCACATAAATATAAATCTAACCCTGAAAATATTTTACCGCTGTTATTGTAACTGTTGTCAATACCAACAATCGAATCTGTTACAGGGTATAATATTAAAAGAGATGTGATAGCTGTAACAATAAAACCTTTATAAAGAGCTCCCATAATATTTTTACTTTTTCCAAGTTTAACAAACCAAGTACCAATTATAGATGTAAGTATGCAAGCTCCTCCTATAGCAAGAGGATAAATCATTAAGTTATAATCTTGAGGAAAAAAAATTGACGACAAAACCATTGTAGCTACAATTGTGACAGCATATGTTTCAAATAAATCAGCTGCCATACCTGCACAATCACCAACGTTATCACCAACGTTATCAGCGATAACAGCTGGATTTCTTGGATCGTCTTCTGGAATTCCAGCTTCAACTTTACCTACTAGATCGGCACCTACATCAGCACCTTTTGTAAAAATACCACCTCCTAATCGAGCAAAAATAGAAATAAGTGAAGCTCCAAAACCTAATGCTACTAAAGCACTTATAATTTCTCTGCTATCTACATTTAAAGAAATTAAAATACTGTAATAAATAGTTATCGCTAATAATGCTAATCCTGCTACCAACAACCCAGTTATAGCTCCAGATTTAAAAGCAATAGTTAAACCTGATTGTAAACTTGTTCTAGCTGCTTCTGCTGTTCTAACATTTGCTTTAACAGAAATTAACATACCAACATAACCAGCAACGCCAGATAAAAAAGCACCTATAAAGTATCCCAGACCAACTAAATAATTAAAAAAGTATGTAACTATTGCTAAAACTAAAATACCTACAATTGCTATAGTTTTATATTGCCTATTTAAATAAGCTTTAGCTCCGATTTGTATTGCTTCAGCTATCTCCTGCATACGGCTATTACCTGGAGATGCAGAAATAATTTGTCCTGATAAGATATAGCTATATGCTACAGCCAAAATTCCAATAAAAGATATTAAATAAAGTAATTCTAAATAGTTTGTCATTGTATTGGGCATAAATGCCAAATTAAACTTAAAAACGCAAGCTAAACTTAGACTAAATCACAAAAAAAAATCTAGGCATTTCTTATTTTTTTAGAGATTTTATCAAGTATTGCGTTTAAATAACCTATTTGAACTTTCTCTAAAAAGTACTCTGAAGCTAATAAATACTCACTAATAATAACTTTTGTAGGAGTATTGTGTTTAAACATAAGCTCAAAAACAGCGGCGAACAGTATGATTTTTAACAATTTATCAGTTTTCACCAAATCAATATCATTAGCTAAATTTATGTTTATTGTATCTTCTATGAGCTCTGATCTTTCTAACGTTCCAGAAACAACATCTTTTATGAATTTTTTAAACTGATTTTTAGGATATTCAATTTCAACATCAGGATTCATCATTACATTGTAAATTTTCTGTATAACTTTAATTCTTGGAGATGAATTTTTAAATTTTTTTTGGGGCATTCTTCAAAATTGATAGGACCGCTTTTACTGCTTCAGAACCTTTGTTTGGTTTTTTTAAAGAACTTTTTTTACTTCTATTAATCGCTTGACTCATGTTTAATGCTGTAATTATTCCGTTGCCAATCGGTTTATTATAATCGATAGACAGTTTCATAATTGCATCAAAAGTTGAACTACATATTAAATCAAAATGAGGAGTTTGTCCTTTAATTACACAACCTAAAGCTACAAAAGCATCAAATTGTTTAATATTTTTTCTAATTATAATTGGAATTTCAAAAACGCCAGGTACTTCTATTTTTTTTATAGAAAATTTTTCTGATAGAAGTTTTTTTTTAGCATTACTTAAAAGACTATTAGAAATATTTTTATAATAGTTAGAATTAATAATCAAAATTTTTTTCATTTTATAATTTTTTGTTTTGTTATTTTTAGGCCAAAGCCTTCAAGGCCAATAATTTTTTTTCTAGTTCTTGAAATTAGTATCATGTTTTTAACTTTAAGATCCTTTATTATTTGTGCTCCAATACCATAATACCTTAGAGTTCTAATATTATTATCTTTAATTTTATCATTATTAATAATTAATAATAAAAAGTTTTTATATTTAAAAAGTAATTTAAGGTTTTTTTTAATATCAAAATTATTTAATATATTTTTATCTTTGATTTTCGCAGACAAAACTCTTACTGGTGTTGATTTATTAGGTTTTAAGATACCTTTTGTAATAGCAAAATTAATATTGTTTCCTAATTTATTTTTATATTTATAAATTTTAATTTTTTCATTTTTATAATTAATGATTTTAGAGCTTATTCTCCAAATTAAATTTTCATATTTAATCCGGTATGATATTAAGTCTTCAATTGATGCTAATTTAATTTTATGTTTTTTTGAAAATTTAAATAAATCATTTAGCCTTGCCATACGTCCATCTTCATTCATAACCTCGCATATTACTGAGCTAGGATTTAATTTTGCTAATTTTGATATATCTACTGAAGCTTCTGTGTGACCAGCTCTTACTAAAACACCTCCTTGTCTAGCCACTAAAGGAAATACGTGTCCTGGGGAAACGATATCTTTTTTTTTTGATTTTGGATCAATAGCAGTCTTAACTGTTTTTGCCCTATCTTGAGCTGAAATTCCAGTGGTAATCCCTTTTTTTGCTTCTATGGACACTGTAAAAGCAGTTTGCATTCTTGATTTATTAACCGGTGACATAAGGGGTAATTTTAAATTGTCAATTTGCTTTTTAGTTAAAGCTAAGCAAATTAAGCCTCTACCATGCATTGCCATGAAATTAATTATTTTAGAATTACATTTAGAACCAGGTATAACTAAATCTCCTTCATTTTCTCTATCCTTATCATCTACTAAAATAAACATTTTACCTTTTTTGGTATCTCGTATTATTGAAGTTATTAGTGAAAATTTTTTATTGGGCATATTAAAGGGAATACTTGTATAAATATTTACTAAAAATATCTAATTCTACGTTTACTATATCATTTATTTTAAGATTCTTAAGATTTGTTAAATTTAATGAATGAGGAATAATATTAACTTCAAAAAAATTATCTATAACCCTGGAAATTGTTAAAGATACGCCATTTATTGTAATTGATGCTTTTTCAACGATAAATTTATTACATTTTTTATCATTTAATTTTAACCTAATTTTCCAAGTTTTATCGATTAAAACGATTTTCTTTATATGTCCGAATGTATCAACGTGTCCTTGTGAAAAATGGCCAGATATTTTTTGTCCAAAAGAAAGAGATTTTTCTAAATTTATTATTTGATTGATCTTAATGAATTTAAAATTAGATCTTTCTAAGGTTTCTTTTGAAATATAAAAATTAATACATTTATCTTTTTTTATTTTGCTTATAGTTAGACAAACACCATTGCAAGAAACCGAAGAGCCGATGTCTTTATGTGTAAACTTCAAATTAGATTGAATAGTAACAATGAGACTATTTGTATATTTTTTTATTAATTTAATTTTACCCGTATTATAAATTATTCCATTAAACATATTTAAAACTTCTTTTTATACATACTATCATCTTTTAAATTAATATTAATTTTATTATTTAATTTTATCTTTTTTAGATATTTAGAAGAACTGTTGTTTAAGCCATTTTTTTTGAGCTTTTTTTTATTTTGAAACACATATAGATCGTTTACAAGTTTGTAATTAAGTAAAGTATTTAAAAAGGTAAGACCTGTCTCAAAAAAAACACGACAATAATTTAATTCATATAATTTATTAAGCATAATCTCAAAATCATTTTTAGACTGTAATGAATTAATAAAAATAATTCTAAAACCATTTTTCTTAAAAAAATTTAAATTTTTTTTGTTATTTTTTTTGGTAATTAAAAATGTTTTTCTTTTTTTTGAAAATTTGATAATTGAAAGGTTTTTTTTTAACCTTAAGTTTAAATCAACAATAAATAAATCTGGTTTAAAATTATCTAAACCTCTTATTCTACAATTAAGAATCGAATTATCTTGATTTATTGTTTTGGATGTTGAAATAATGCAATCGCTTCTTGATCGTAATAAATGTGTAATTTTTTGTGTTTTCTTATTAGTAATCCATTTTTCTTTTTTATTAATAGTATAATAATCTTTAGAAATAGCTATTTTGGAGATAACAAAAGGAGTTTTGAATTTTTTGTTGAAATAATAACTATCATAAAAATTTTTAAAATTTTCACTTTTGATTAATTTAGCTTTAATATTTTTCTTTTTTAATACATTTTTAGCTTTTTTAAATGTTCTAGAATCAGGATCTTCAAAAGCATAATAAACATTTTTAATTTTTTTTTTTGTAATTATATTTACACAGGGTGGTGTGACTCCATAATGTGTGCAAGGTTCGAGTGTTGTATATAAAGTAGACCCTTTAAAAACCTCTTTTTTATTTAATGCATTGAATTCAGCATGAGGCCTTCCATTTAGAGATGTAACACCGGTTGATATTATTGTGTCATTATTAACAACAACTGATCCTACTGATGGGTTTAACTTAGTTCTACCTAAATTAATTTCAGCTATTTTAAAAGCAAGGTCTAAATAATATTTATGATTTGTTGTCATCTAAATTGCCAACAAATTGTTCGAAATCTTTAGCCTCTTTAAAATTTTTATAAACTGAAGCAAAACGAACATAAGCAACTTTATCTAAAGTAGATAAACCATCCATAATAAATTTACCGATGGTTGGTGTAGGAATTTCACTTTCGCCTAAGCCTTCAAGATTTCTCACTATTTTTGATATAAATTTTTCTATTGTTTCTGAGTCTATTGGTCTTTTTCTTGTAGCTATTCTTATTGATTTTGAAATTTTGTCTCTATCAAATGGTTCTCTTTTTCCATTGCCTTTAATAACCGTTAATTCTTGAAATTGTACCCTCTCAAATGTTGTAAATCTTTCTTTTCGATCACATCCACATAATCTTCTTCTACGAATAGCTGTACCATCTTCTGTCGGTCTAGAATCAACAACTGAAGTATCTTTTTCTCTACAAAATGGACAAAGCATAATTTATTTTTTTAATTCTTGTATATTGGAAAGGAAGAACATAAATCTACAACCTCTTTTTGGACTTCACTTTCTATTTTTGTATTATCTGATTTATTTTCACTTAAACCTTTTATTACTTTATAAATTAGTTCTGCAAGGAACTTAAATTCTGCTTCTCCAAAACCTCTGGTAGTGCAAGCCGGTGTCCCTAGTCTTATACCTGAAGTAATCATAGGGCTTTCAGTATCAAAAGGTACTCCGTTTTTATTACAAGTAATATTAGACTTTCCTAACGAAGCCTGCGCATCTTTTCCTGTTACCTTAAAAGATCTTAAATCTAACAACATTAAGTGAGTATCAGTACCACCTGAAAAGATCTCAAAACCTTTATTTGTTAAAGCATCAGATAAAATTTTAGCATTATTAATCACATTTTTTGTGTAAACTTTAAAATCATTAGATAAAGCTTCTTTAAAGCAAACAGCTTTTGCTGCTATGACATGCATAAGTGGTCCGCCTTGAAGACCTGGAAAAATAGCGCTGTTAAATTTTTTAATTAATTCTTCGTTATTAGTTAAAATTATTCCACCTCTTGGTCCTCTTAAAACTTTATGTGTTGTAGATGTTACGACATCAGCAAATTTTGTTGGGTTAGGATAAGCGCCACCTGCTACTAAACCTGAGAAGTGTGCCATATCAACTAATAAATAAGCTCCGACTTTATCACATATATCTCTAAATTTTTTAAAATCAATAATTCTAGAGTAAGCACTCCCGCCTGCAATAATTATTTTAGGTTTATTTTCTACGGCAAGTTTTTCAACCATATTATAATCTATTAATCCCGTTTTTTTATCTACATCATAGTGTACTGCATTAAACCACTTTCCAGATTGAGCGGGTTTAGCTCCGTGCGTTAAATGACCTCCCGAATTTAAGCTCATTCCTAAAATTGTGTCACCTGGTTTTATTAAAGCAAGATAAACAGCACCATTAGCTTGTGCTCCAGAATGAGGTTGGACATTGGCAAACTTACAATCAAATAATTGTTTAGCTCGTTCAATTGCTAAATTTTCAGATACATCTACGTGCTCGCATCCGCCATAATATCTTTTAGACGGATAACCCTCAGCATATTTATTTGTTAATACAGATCCTTGTGCCTCTAAAACAGCTTTTGAAACTATGTTTTCTGAAGCAATAAGCTCAACGTGATTTTGTTGTCTTATAAATTCATTTTTAATAGAATTAAATAATTCTTTATCAGCACTTTCGAGATTCATGTTAAAAAAACTATTTAAATAATCGTTTATTTTTATTGCTGTAGACATAATTATATTTTATTTACTCTTTTTAGGTGTCTGCCACCTTCAAATTTAGTTTTAAGAAAAATTTCTACTAATTTTAAAGACATTTTTTTATTAGTTAATCTAGCTCCTAAAGCTATTATATTAGCATTATTATGCTCTCTAGACAATCTTGTAGACTTCGCATTATAGCAAACTGCAGCTCTAATAGTTTTGATTTTGTTAGCGCTTATCGCCATACCAGTTCCAGATCCGCAAACAAGTATCCCTACATCACTTTTTTTTGCTTTTATTCTTTTGGCAAGTTTCTTAGCATAATCAGGGTAATCTACAGTTTTATTTTTTAGTGGTCCTAGATCAATTATTGAAATGTTTTTTTTTATTAATAAATCTTTAATAGACTCTTTTAAACTAAATCCACCATGATCTGAAGCAATGCAAATTTTTTTAAATAAATAGTTCAATTTAATTAAATTTATAATCTAAAACACAAGCGACTAGGTGAACTCTATCTTCTTCTCCACCATTGAACGCATTATGATACTTAGTGTTATTTGTAATCCAAACAGAGCCATCAGCAGGCAGATGCTTTGCTATATTATCAATTACCATTAAACAACCAGGATTAGTTGTTATTGGAATGTGTAATCTAGCTTCTGGGTCTCTATGCCAGCTCAATGTTGATCTTGGTTCTTTTAATAAAATTCTAGTTCTGCCTAATTTAAACTTTTTAGAAAGAGTTTTATAAACTTCTTCGAAATATGTATTCTTAAATTCTGGAACCAACTCCGTATAAGCTGACTCATTGATATCAACATCTCTAACAACTTCTTCTCCTGATTTATCAGGTTTAGTCCAATACAAGCCTCTAGTTTTATGTCCTTGAATTGATTCTGGTTTACCTGGAATTCTATTTACGCAGATAGCTCCAAAGTGTGATATTCCTAAATCATCAAATTTTTTTGTTTTTTTCAATTGTTTGTAAGCTTCCTGAAGTTTGACGATATCAAATCTGATGTCTTGTTTTTGGAAATCGTTGAAATTTAAATTAATTTTTGTATTCATGATTTGTTGTTATCTAACCTTTTGTATTATATATTTGTATAATACATTTGTCGCATTATAAAAATTAAATTAAACAATGATTACAGGAAAATTTCCCAATTTAAGACTTCGTAGAAGTAGAAAATACAGCTGGTCGAGAAGATTAGTTGAAGAAAACAGCCTTTCTTCTAATGATCTTATATACCCAATATTTATTATTGATGGTAGGAATAAAAGACAGCCTATTAAATCTATGCCAGGGGTGTATAAATACTCGATAGATCAGCTAGGTAAAGTTGTCAATGATGTGCTTAAAAACAAAATTCCAATGATTGCTCTATTCCCCTCTACTTCAAAAAAAAATAAAAATAATATAGGAAGTGAAGCTTTAAATGAAGATAATTTAGTTTGTAAAGCTATCAAATATATAAAGAAAAAATTTAATAATGACATAGGAATTATGTGTGACGTTGCGTTAGACCCATATACTTCTCATGGGCACGATGGATTGTTAAAATCTGGGTATGTATTAAATGATGAAACTGTAGATATATTAACTAAACAAGCATTACTTCAAGCACAAATGGGTTGTGATGTTATAGCGCCATCAGACATGATGGACGGTAGAGTTGGTCAAATAAGGAAATGTTTAGATAAAAGTGGATATGAAATGGTTCAAATACTTTCTTATGCTGTAAAATATGCTTCTAACTTTTATGGACCTTTTAGAGATGCTGTTGGATCAAAAAAATCTTTAACTAGTAACAAAAAAAACTACCAAATGGATTTTAGAAATAGTTCTGAGTCTATAAGAGAAGTAGCTTTAGACATTAAAGAAGGCGCTGATATAGTTATGGTAAAACCAGGAATGCCATATTTGGATATTATTAAATTAATTAAAGAAAAATTTAAAATACCAGTTTTTGCATATCAAGTATCAGGTGAATATAGCTTAATAAAAAGCGGGATAAAGAATAAATTCATTAATGAGGATGCTATATTTGAAAGCTTAATATCGTTTAAAAGAGCCGGGGCATCTGCAATAGTTTCCTACTTTGCCATAGAAATAGCAAAAAAAATAAAAGATCAATTAAAATAATTTTCAAGTATAACTCTAGATTTAGGAAAAATGAGGTTATTTGGTATAAAAAACCTATTAAGAATAATATTTCTTGTGAAATAAAGTGATTTTCTGATTAAACTTTTAGAAAAAAAACTAGGATTTTTTTTAAGAATTAAGTAAAGCGGAATTTCATATGTATAACCATCTATCTTAATTTTTTGTATTTCAGATTTAATGTCTTCTTTTATATATTGGCTTAAGTTAGTATCATAACCTAAATCTTTAATAAGATTTAATTCAAAAAAAATATAATGAATTATCCAGTTATCAAAATTTATATTAAAAATTAGATTTTCAAAGGAATCATAAATTTTTTTATTCGGCTGACCAGCTGGTAATAGAACATTCAATAAACTGCAAATTGATATTAATGCCGATGTTCTTTCTTTGTCATTGAAATACAATGGTGAAATTGGTTTTATTAGCTCTGTTTTAAAATAACCTATTTTATTATCACCCTTTGAGGAATGAAAAACAAAAAGTTTGTTTGAAATCTGAAGATAATTTCTTATTTTT
>MDTG01249523.1_pt1 | contig 10023 bp, 11 predicted proteins | sample 811421 | NCBI WGS metagenome assembly MDTG01 (sample SAMN05326645, study PRJNA326480) | marine metagenome | isolation source: seawater | place: Pacific Ocean: South East | collected 2011 | reverse complement strand
TATGTCAATATAACTTACCTATAATGAAAGAACTTTTATATCTAAAAGATGATCAATTAAAAGATTTAATAGAAAAATTATTCATTGGATATAGAGAAACTTTTTCAGATTCAAAAAAAATTCTTAATAGATACTCTATTGGACTAGCTCATCAAAAAGTTATACATCTACTTTCGATGTATGAAGGGATCTCAATTTCTGAATTACTAAGCAGACTTAAAGTAACAAAACAAAGTTTAAATAGAGTATTAAAAGATTTAATCAGTTTGGAAATCTTATATTTTAAAAAGAATGATCAAGACACAAGAATTAAACATGTATTCTTGAATGAAAAAGGAAAAAAAATTTTTGAGGAAATATTTGAAGTTCAAAAAAGAAGAATTTATAAAGCATTGCTTAATTCTAGTTCAGAAGAAGTGATTAACTTTGATAACGTGTTAAAAAAAATAATTAATGGATAAATTTATTGCACATATTCTAGTTGTTGATGATGATGATGGTATTAGATTATTAGTCAAAAAATATCTTAATGAAAATAATTTTCTGGTGACCACTGCAAGTAGTGCTGAAGATGCCACCGAAAAAATCAAAATTATAAAATTTGATTTAATTGTTCTTGATATTATGATGCCAGGAAAAAGTGGATTAGAATTTATTGAAGATAATAAAAAAAAATTAGACACTCCAATTATATTGCTAACTGCAAAAGGAGAGCCTAAAGAGAGAATAGAAGGATTAGAGATAGGTGCTGATGATTATTTGCCGAAACCTTTTGAGCCTAAAGAACTTATTTTAAGAATTCAAAAGATAATAGAAAAAGTTAAAAAGGAAATTAAGAAAAAAGTTCTTGTTTTTGAAAATATCAAAATTGATTTGAATAAACAAATAATTACAAAAGATAATGTCGATAATAAAATTAATAATACAGAAAAAACTATTTTAGAAAAAATGATTAATAGCCCTGGTAAAGTTTTCTCAAGAGAGGAAATTGGATTATTAATCAGTCTAGATAAAGAAAGATCAATCGATGTAATCATAACAAGGTTGAGAAAAAAAATTGAGATAGATCCAAAAAATCCAAAATTTTTACAAACTATAAGAGGAGCTGGATATGTTCTATGGATTGAGTAAATTTGTAAAAAATATTTTACCTAAAAGATTATTCTACAGGGCATTATTAATTGTTGCAGTTCCTGTTATTGTTCTTCAGTTAGTGATAACTGCTGTATTTTTCGATAGCCTTTGGATCAAAACAAATAAAGGAATGACAAAAGCACTTATAAACGAAATTAACACATTCATCATAGTTTACGATGATGAAATGTATAAAAAAGATGAAATTGTAAATCTTTTTTCAATTTATCAGGATTTAAATATTGAACTTGTTGAAGATATTAATTTTAATTTTAATTATGATGAAAGATGGTTTAGCCCTATTGATAGAACTTTAAGAAGAGAATTAAAATCAAAATTTCAAACAAAAGAATTTTGGTTTGATACCACTTCATATAAAGAATTAATTGATATAAGAATTAAATATCAAAATGGATATTTTAAATTTTTAATTCCAAGAGATAGAGTTACAACTTCTTCAGCAAGAATATTTGCATTATGGATTACAGTTCCAGCAATAATAATGATATTCATATCATTAATTTTTCTTAAAAATCAAACAAGACCGATTACAAATTTAGCAAAAGCGGCAGAAAAGTTTGGTAGAGGTGAAGATGTAGAGGAATTTAAACCTTCAGGAGCCTCTGAAATACGTCAAGCAGGTTACGAATTCGATCGAATGAGAAAAAGAATATTAAGACATCTTAATCAAAGATCTGAAATGTTATCAGGAATAAGTCATGATTTGAGAACTCCACTTACTAGGATGAAATTACAAATTGCTTTTATAAAAGATAAGGAATTAGAGAAAAAATTATCTGAAGATATCAATGAAATGGAGAAAATGTTAAATGAATATCTTCAATTTACTAGCTCTTCCTTTTTAGAGAAAGACGAGAAATTCAATATCAGCAATCTTATAAATGAGATAATATATAAATATAATAATAAAAATATCTTAACAAAAATACAGAATGATATCATTATTAATGGTAGGAAAAATTTAATCAGAAGATGTATAAATAATCTTATAGATAATTCAATTAAATACGGAAATAATGTTAATATAGAACTCGCTGAAAATAATAATAATCTTTTTTTAAAAATTGACGATGATGGGCCCGGTATCCCAGAAAGTGAATACGATAATGTTTTTAAACCTTTTTATAAAATAGATAAAGGAAGAGCAGACTCAAAATCTAGTGTTGGACTTGGACTATCTATTGCATCTGACATAATTAGATCACATGGGGGAAATATAAAATTAAGTAAATCAGATTTGGGTGGTCTTGGGGTTAAGATTTTCTTGCCTGTTTAGTTTTTTCTTTTTTTTTTGTTTCAAATTTAGTAATTTTTTTTTCTAAATCTTCGACTCTTTTAGAGAGAATATCAAACTCATCCTTGCTTGTTAATTTCATCTTTAAGACAATTTCATCTCTTTTGGATTTCAAAATAGTTAATATTTCATTACCAAGATCTTTGGAAGTTAATAAACCTTGCTCAAATAATTTCGCGAGTTTATTAAGGACAAATTTAGAATTTTTCATAAATTTATTTAAGTTATAATATTAATAATCTATAATTATTATTTAAAATGTTCATTAATAATTTTGACCCAGTTGCTATACAGATATTTTCAATAGAAATAAGGTGGTACTCCTTGGCATACATCGGTGGAATAGTATTGGGTTGGTTCTTTGGTAAAAAATTTCTATCAAATAATAAAGAATTAAAAGAAAAATTTGATGATTATATAACCTATGTTATAATTGGAATTATAATCGGCGGTAGATTGGGCTATGTTCTGTTTTACAACTTTAGCTACTATCTAAGCAATCTCACTGAAATAATTAAAATTTGGGAAGGAGGAATGTCTTTCCATGGAGGTTTATTAGGTGTTATTGTGGTAAGCATTATATTTGCAAAAAAAAATAATCATAATCCTTTTCGATATTTAGATATAGTTTCAATTGTTGCACCAATTGGAATCTTTTTGGGCAGAATATCAAATTTTATAAATTCTGAACTTTATGGATTAGAAACAAGTTTACCTTGGGGGGTAAAATTTATTAAGATTGATGATTTATATAGGCATCCTTCACAATTATATGAAGCTATTTTTGAAGGTATAATATTATTTATGATATTACTTTACTTTCAAAAAAAAAATTATTTAAATTTTCCAGGTTTAATCTCAGGTTTATTTTTAATTTTTTACTCATTTTTTAGATTTTTTATAGAATACTTTAGGCTTCCAGATGAACAGTTGGGTTATTTGTTTTTTAATTTGAGTATGGGGCAAATAATAAGTTTATTATTTTTTATAATCGGCTCTTATATAGCTTTCAAAAAATATGAAGAAATTAGAGAAAAAATATAAATTTTCATTAAATAAATTTATTGAGTTTTCTCTTTACGATAAAAAGTTTGGATATTACATGAATAAAAACCCCTTGGGTAAAAAGGGTGATTTTATAACCGCTCCAAATATATCAAGGCTTTTTTCTGAAATGATTGCAATTTGGATAATAAGTTTTTGGGAAAGCTTAGGATGCCCTAAAAAAATAAATTTAATTGAATTGGGTGCTGGAAATGGAGAAATGATGAAAATTTTAATTGAAAGCTCAAAAAATTTTCCATTTTTTTTCAAGTCATGTAAATTTATTATTCATGAAATAAGCCCAAAACTTATCATGGAGCAAAAAAATAAATTAAAAAACTTTGATATAATCTGGTTTGATGATCTAAAAAAGATAAATAATAATCCAAGTATTTTTATTGCTAATGAATTTTTTGATGCTCATTCAATTAAACAATTTATTAGAAGAAAGAGATTGTGGTATGAAAAATTTGTTAATTTACAAGATATAAATAATGCCTATTTCTTTGAAAAAAAAACTGACATTAAAAAATTTGAAAAAAAAATAAATTATAGAATATCTGAAAATGAAAAATTTATAGAATACTCTGAAATAGGAATTAAATACTTAAAAGATATTTCAAAAATAATAAAAAAAAATACCGGAGGTTTGCTTCTTATTGATTATGGATATGTTAGAAAAAAAATGAAAAATACACTTCAAGCAGTATCAAATCATAAATACTCAAATCTTTTAAAAAATATTGGTAAAAATGATATCACACATCATATTAATTTTTCTCTATTTGGGAAAATTATAAGTGATTTAGGAAAGTTAAGTTACAACTGTACTACGCAAAAGGAATTTTTAATTAAAATGGGTATTAGGCAACGAGCTGAAATAATATCTAAAAATCTACCTTTTTCAAAAAAAGCCGATATTTATTATAGGCTAAATAGACTAATTGATGACAAACAAATGGGAAAATTATTTAAAGTTATGTTAATTAAAAATAAAAAGAATAAATTTAAGCTTGGTTTTTAAAATTGATTAAATCTAAAAAATTATCAAAATTCACAAAAATAAATCATGGTTTTTTTAATAAAAAAAATGGAAGTTCAAAAGGGATCTACAAAAGTCTAAATTGTGGTCCTGGGTCAAAAGATAAGAAAAAAGATATTCAAAAAAATTTAGAAACTGTAAGAAAAAAAATAAGCAAATACTCAAAAAAAATTTATTTACTTAATCAAATTCACAGTAATAAATTTGTCTATATTGACAAAAATTTTAAAATTAAAAAAAAAATTAATGCTGATGCTGTAATCACTAATCAAGAAAATTTTCCTATAGCTATTCTAACAGCTGATTGTGTGCCACTGCTATTATATGATAATAAAAAAAATATAATCGCGGCTATTCATGCTGGGTGGAAAGGTGCCTTTAAAAACATAATTTATAAAGTAATAAAATTTATGTTAAGAAAAGGATGTAAGAAGAAAAATATTACTGTTGCAATAGGTCCATGTATTTCACAAAAAAACTATAATGTAAGAGATGATTTAAAAATGAAGTTTATAAAAAAAGATAAAAAAAATAAAGTTTTCTTCAAAAAAAGAAAAAAATTAATCTATTTTAATTTACCAGAGTATGTAAAATATCAATTAAAATGTTGTGGAATTACTAGGGTTGACCTATTAAAAATCGATACTTTTGATAAAAAAAATAATTATTTTAGTGCTAGAAGATCATTAAAACTAAAACATGATGATTATGGTAGAAATATTTCAATAATTGTGATTAATTAAAATTTTCAATGAAATTATTAACTGGAAATAGCAATAAAACACTAAGTAAAAATATTGCGAAATATTTAAAATCAAAACTTGTAAATTCAAGTATAAAAAAATTTTCAGATGGAGAAATCTACATTGAAATAAATGAAAATATTAGAGGCAATAGTATTTTTATTATCCAATCAATTTCTTCACCAGCAAATGATAACTTAATGGAGTTATTACTTTGTATTGATGCTCTAAAGAGATCCTCTGCAAAAAATATTACAGCTGTAATTCCATATTTTGGATATGCTAGACAAGATCGAAAAGTTGTCCCAAGAACATCCATATCTGCAAAGCTTGTATCGAATTTAATTACGAAAGCTGGAGCTGACAGAGTTGTAACTGTTGATTTACACGCAGGACAAATTCAAGGATTTTTTGATATTCCTGTTGATAACCTTTTTGCAACACCAATATTTGCTAGACATGTGAAAAAGAAAATTAAAAGCAAAAATATGATTTGTGTTGCTCCTGATGTTGGAGGAACTGAAAGAGCGAGAGCTCTTGGTAAAATTTTAAATGTTGGTCTTGCTATTGTTGATAAGAGAAGACCTAAGCCTGGTCAAGCACAAGTGATGAATGTTGTTGGAGATGTTCGAGATAAAACATGTATTGTTGTTGATGATATAATTGACTCAGGCGGTACTATAGTAAATGCTGCTAAAGCTTTGAAAGAAAGAGGAGCAAAAGAAGTTTATGTTTATATAACTCATGGAGTCCTTAGCGGAGAAGCAGTTAAAAAAATTAAAAATTCTGTGATCAAAAATTTAGTAGTTACTGATACAATTGACAATGGTGATAGAACTAAAAATGTTAAAAATATTGAGGTTTTACCAATTTCAAGCCTAATGGGAGAGGCGATTAAAAGAATATCTAATTCAACCTCTGTTTCAGATTTATTTAAATAATTACCTTGATTATTTACAAACATGGGTTAAAAACCTGTGACTTATGAATTCACTTGAAGCTAACATCAGAGATAACAAAAGCAAAGGGCAGTTAAATGCACTAAGAAAAAATGGCAATGTTCCTGCAATTATTTATGGAGGAAAAGAGCAAAATCAAAAAATATCTATTTCAAAAAAATTTCTCAAAACATTAATTGAAAATGAAAATTTTTTATCGAGTATAATTTCATTAAAAATTGAAGGTAAAGTCCAAAATGTTTTACCAAGGGAAGTTAAATATCACATTATAAATGATGAACCTACTCATGTTGATTTTTTAAGAGTATTGCCAGGTGTTAAGATTAAAATTGAAGTTCCAGTTCGCTTCATTAATCACGAAAATTCACCTGGTTTAAAAAGAGGAGGAGTTTTGAATATTGTGAGAAGAAAAGTAGAATTAAAATGCCCTAGCGAAAAGATACCAGAGTCTATAACTATAGATCTTGACGGAGTTGACATAGGAGAAAGCTTTAAAATTTCATCGGTAAAGCTAGATTCTGAAGTTGTTCCAACTATTCAAGGTAGAGATTTTGTTATAGCAACTCTTGCAGCTCCTACTGTAATGAAAGAACCTGAAAAACCTGCGGAAGCTGAGGCAGCAGAAGGTGAAGAGGGAGTTGAAGGAACTGAGGCAGCAACTGCAGATGGTGATAAACCAGCAGCTGATGGAGATAAAAAAGAAGGTGATGACAAAAAATCTTCTGAAAAAAAACCTGCTGAAGAAAAAAAATAATAAATTAAAGTTGAAAATTCAATTACATTAATTATGCTTTTATTTGTAGGTTTAGGCAATCCAACACCGAATAGTGAAAATAACAGGCATAACGTTGGATTTAAAGTTATAGACTCAATAAATAGTAAGTTTAAATTATCAAAACAAAAACCAAAATTCAAAGGACTCCTTACTACTGGAAATATTGAAAATAAAAAAATTTATGCAATTAAACCTTTAACCTTCATGAATAATTCAGGCATCTGTATAAGAGAACTACTTGAATATTTTAAGATTGATGCAGAAAATGTGATAGTTTTTCATGATGATCTTGACGTAGAATTTGGAAAAATAAAAGCGAAATTCGGAGGCTCTAATGCAGGCCACAATGGAATTGCTTCAATTGATAAATTTATAGGTAAAGACTATTCGAGAATAAGGATAGGAATTGGAAAACCTAAGAATAAAATAGAAGTTGCTGACTATGTTTTACAAAATTTTAATGAAGAAGAGGCAGTTGGAATTGAAAAAATTACTGAAAATATTATTGCGTCTATCTCAATACTTATTGAAAAAAAACTAGATTTATTTTCTAGTACTGTAAATAACAATTAATGAGTTTTAAATGTGGAATTGTAGGACTTCCTAATGTAGGTAAATCTACACTTTTCAATGCATTAACAAACTCAAGTAAAGCTCAAGCTGCAAATTTTCCTTTTTGTACAATAGATCCCAATGTTGGGATTGTTTTAGTTCCAGATGAAAGATTAAATAATCTAGCAAAAATATCTAAATCAAAAAAAATTATAAACACCACAATTTCATTCGTAGATATTGCTGGTTTAGTCAAGGGTGCATCAAAGGGCGAAGGTTTAGGGAACAAATTTTTATCACATATTAGAGAAGTTGACTCTATTATTCACATGATAAGATGCTTTGACTCAGATGATATTCAAAATGTAAATCCAACTGTTGATCCAGTAAGGGATTTAGAAATAATAGAAACAGAAATGATGCTTGCCGATCTTGAATCTATTCAAAAAAGACTTGAAAAAAATAATAAAAAAAATGTAGATGATGTACAATTAAAAATTCTTAAAATGGCTTTAGATTGTATTAATAACGATAAAGATTTATCTGTTTTAAAGTCTGAATTTGAAAAAAAACAGCTCAATCAAAGTGGGTTACTATCTTTAAAATCAAAGATATTTGTTTGTAATGTAGATGAAAAAAGTATTCAGAAAGGAAATGAATTTACCAATAAGTTTATAGATAAATATGGTAAAGAAAATTCAATTATCATCTCTGCAGATATAGAAAATCAAATAAATGAATTAGATACTAAAGAAAAGACTAATTATATGGAAATGATTGGCCTTAAGCAAACTGGATTGAACTTATTGATTCAAAAAGGTTATAAAATTCTTGAATTAGATACTTTCTTTACCTCAGGGCCAGAGGAAACCAGAGCTTGGACAATTCAAAAAAATTCTAAAGCACCAAAAGCAGCTGGTGAAATTCATACAGACTTTGAGAAAGGATTTATTAGAGCTGAGACAATTTCTTACGAAGATTTTATTGCTAATGAGGGATGGGTAAATTCTAAAACAAATGGTAAAATGAGACTTGAGGGGAAAGATTATATTGTTAAAGATGGTGATGTTTTAAACTTCCGTTTCAATACGTGACCAAATTCTTTTCATACTAAAGTAAACTAAAATAGTTAGAATAATCAAATAAACGATCGCCTTAAATCCCATTTTATGTCTTGATTCTAAGTGAGGTTCTGCTGCCCACATCAAAAATGTTGTTATATCTTTTGACATTTGTTCAACAGTAGCATTTGTCCCATCAGAATACTCAACCAATCCATCAGATAGTTGATTGGCCATTTTAATTTTGTTTCCATACATATATTTATTGTAATAAACCCCATCATCTAAAGTTACTCCCGCTGGAGGATCTTCGTAACCCTGAAGGAGAGAATAAATATAATCTACTCCACCACCTCTCGCTTTTACTAAGACTGACATGTCTGGAGGATAAGCACCACCATTTGCAGCTTGAGCAGCCTTAATATTTTCATAAGGCATCACAAATTTATCAGATAATTTTCCAGGTCTTAAAAACATTTCGCCATCTGCGTTTGGACCATCTTTAACTTCAAAAGATGCTGCAATTGCTTTTGCTTGAGCTTCTGTAAATTCTGGTCCTCCCTCTTCAGCTAAGTTTCTATAACTCAAATATTTCATAGAATGACAAGATGAACATACTTCAGTGTAGACTTGATATCCTCTTTGAAGTGCAGCTCTGTCAAACTTACCAAAAAGTCCTTTAAAACTCCAATCAGTTGTTAAATATTCCAATTTTTCAGCTGCGTATGAGTTGTATTGAAATCCAGCAATAAATATAATCAAGAATAATGTTCTTAAAAAATTTTTCACTTAATTATTTAAACTTTCTTTATTTTTAGCTGTGGCTAAGTTTGGAGATCCACCCAAAACAGACTCCGTAATACTTAATGGAACAGGTAAGGTTCTTTCTTTATAACCTAAGACTGGAAGAACAACTAAAAAATGTAAAAAATAATAAGCTGTTGCAACTCTAGCAATCAAAAGATACAAGCCTTCAGCAGGCATTGCTCCTACATAACCTAGAATTAAAACATCAGCAACAAGAATCCAATAAAACTGCCTATACAAAGGTCTAAATACAGCAGATCTAATTTTAGATGTATCTAACCAAGGTAGAGCAGCTAAAATAAAAATAGCAGCTAACATTGCAACTACACCTAAAAGTTTATCGGGAACTGATCTTAAAATTGCATAAAAAGGTAATAAGTACCACTCTGGAACTATGTGTGCAGGTGTCACTAAAGGATCAGCTTCAATATAATTATCTGCATGACCTAAAATATTTGGTGTATAAAAAACAAAAAATGCAAAAACAATCATGAACATTAATAATGCAAAACCATCTTTAATCACAATATAAGGATGAAATGGCACTGTATCCTTGGATGGTTTTTTTATATCAATACCGACAGGATTGTT
>MDTG01196530.1_pt1 | contig 10023 bp, 10 predicted proteins | sample 811421 | NCBI WGS metagenome assembly MDTG01 (sample SAMN05326645, study PRJNA326480) | marine metagenome | isolation source: seawater | place: Pacific Ocean: South East | collected 2011 | reverse complement strand
TTACTATCCAATCTCTTTCGATTTCGTTAGCTTTTGCCATTTGAGTAAATTTCATTTATTTTCTCCGCTTTTATTAATGAGGTGGAATAATAGTGTAGTAATACTTAAATAAACCTTAATTTAAGTATTATTTAATACTTTATTGTAAATTCCGAACCTTGATTAAATTCTGAAGTAACTTCAAGTGAGAAATTATGCAGTGATAGTATAGATTGAACGATAAATAAGCCTAAACCTAAAGAGTTGTTCCATCCGTTATTTGAGACTCTGTAGAACTTATGTTTAATTTTTTCAAGCTCCTTACTCTCTAAACCTATACCCCTATCTTTTATAATTATTGAATTTTCTGTAAGTTCTACAATTACTTCATCATCTGAGTATTTTAAGGCATTTTCAATTAAGTTTGATATTGCCATAGAAATTAATGTTTCATCAACTTTTAAATTTATATCAATTCCTGAAATTATAATCTCTCTATTTTTATATTTTTCTTTTAAATCAGGAATAATATCTTCAACTATTCTTTTTATTGGAGTAGGGATTAGAAGTAATTCTTGTTTTCCTTCTTCTAGTTTTAATGTAAGTCTTAACTTATCAATAATTTGTGACATTTTATTTGCATTAGAATGAATTTTATTTAAAAATTTTTGTTTCATAACTTCTGGCATTTCATCATCATTCATAATAGTTTCACTATATCCAGAAATTATTGCAATTGGATTTTTGAACTCATGAGATAAGGCAGAAATAATTTCATCTTTTTGTCTATTTGCAATCTTTAATTTTGCAGTTTGTTTTGCTTTTTGCTTCTCTTTTTTTGATAGTTTTAAAGCTACTTTATTTAATAATCTTGTAATTTGATAAAACTCTTGTGTATATCTTGATTTTAATTTATAAGTAGGTTTTTTATCTGATAATTGCGTTAAAAAGTTTAAAATAGAGTCGGTCTCTTTTTTTATTTTAAGACTAATAAAGTATGTAGTTAAAAAACCAATAATTAAAAAAAATGTAATAAAAGCAAATATCTGAGCAGTAAGTTTTACAAAGTTATCAGTAATTTTATCTGTATAATCTGCCATTCTTATAAAATAAATATTTTTATCAATGCTTACTTTTTTAGTGATATATAAAAGTTCTTTATTTATCGTATTTGAAAATCTAACAATCTTTCCAATACCGAAATCTTTTGCTTGAAGTACTTCTTCTCTATTGGAATGATTCTCCATTAGGTTTTTATCTTCATCACTCTCAGCTATTACATTACCCTTTTCATCAATCACGGTAATTCTAAGATTAATCTGTGCTTTTAAATCTTTTATTATATTGTCTATATTTTTTAAATCTTTTAATACAATTGAGAATGTATCAATATTTTGTACAAGATTTTTTTCAATTTGATTGATATAGATATTTTTTGACCAAAAGTAAGTAACTATTGTTAGAGTTATTAAAATTCCTACAAAAATTAAAATAAATGTTCTTAAAAAAAGTTGGTGAATTTTTAACAAAATATATAACCTTCACCTCTTACAGATTTTATATAATCTTTTTTTCCCTCAGGATCAATCTTTGCTTTTAATCTTTTTATAGCAACATTTACTGTTTTTACTTTTTTCTCTAATGAGTCTCCCCAAACAGCATCTAATAAATGTTCTCTACTCATTAAGATATCTTTATTTTTAATAAACTCTAAAAATAAGTCATGTTCTAAATGCGTTAATTCAATCTCTTTTTCTTCAATATAAAATTTCTTATTACTAGCTTTATATGTGATATCTTTAATTCTTAAGATATCAACTACTTTAGCTGTTCTTTTAATTACAGCTTTTACACGTGCAGTTAATTCTTTTAGGTTAAAAGGTTTAGTTATATAATCATCAGCATGAGAATCAAAGCCCTCAAGAATGTCTTCGTCTTTATCTTTAGCTGTTACATAAATTACAGGAATATTATATCCCTCTTGTTTAATTTTGTTAATAAAACTAGTTCCCTCACTTCCAGGAAGGTTTCTATCCATTAAAATTAAACCAATCTCTTCTTCTTTTAAGACCTGCTTTAGGTTTTTATCAATATTTAAAAAACCTATAGTTTCAAAGCCCTCTTTTTGTAATGTATATTCAAGAAGTTCTAAAATATCTTCTTCATCTTCAACAATTAAAATAGGTTTATTTGTCATTGTTTTTACTACTTTCCTCAGAATTAATTTTTTTATTTGGACGCTCATCTTCATACTCAATTACTGTATCTTTTGATATTTTAATAACACCAGGTGAGAATTTAATTGCAAATATTCTAAAAATAAAGAAAATAAATATCGTAAATAAAAGAAAAGTGATATCAAAATAGTCTCTATGTTTATCAGTTGAAAGAATAATTACATCTCTAATTAAAAAGATAATAAAAATATCGATAACGAATCTAAGTCGTAATTTCTCTTTTTTAATAAAATCAGAAATCATTTTTACAACTTCCATAACAACAATAAACTCTAGCATTAAGATTATTGCTTTATGAAAAGGAAGTCCTACTGCAAATATTAAGATAAAAATAATTGTTGCTATTAATACCTCAAAATTTGTACTGAAATAGTTTTTGATTTTTTTTATTGCATTTTTCATAAAGTAATTATATCATAATCTATGATTGCATTATATCTCCACCAACATGTGCAAAAAGTGCTAAACTTGCAATAGATGAAGCTCTATCTGCTGTTCTTTCTAATCTTCTTAAAGAACTTAATGTATCAAAATACTCTTTTGATAATTCAAGGTTTTTAGAGATTAGTTTTAAGATATTTTTTTCAACCATTGCATATAAATCAGCTGCTTTACTCTCTTCAACTATAACTCTATGGTATTTTTCTTCAGTATGGCTATCATTTGGTTCATCAAGCATTGATATTGCTGTACGAAGTGATAATAATGCAGATCTATGAAGAGGAATTGTAAACTCTAATATAGTGTTAGTATTTAAATCTTCAGAAAAAGCTTTTCTAAATATTTTAATAAAACCTTTTACATTTGAAGCTGCTCTAATTAATTCATTTGTAATTTTTAAATATGAAACCATTTCTCTTAAGTCTTTAGCTTCTGGTGAATATAAAGCCAAAGTTGTAACTATTAAATTATCTATTTCATTAGATTTATTTGATAGTTTTTTTACTGATAAATCTATCTCTTTTAAGGCTGAAATATCATCACTTTTTAATATTTTTAATGATAATTCTAACGCATCAATAACACTGTTACCAATAAATAACACTTCTTCTTTAATATTATCTCTTTTTTCATCATAAGTTTTTAACATTATCCAAATCTCCCTGTAATATAATCTTCTGTTTTTTTATTTGATGGATTAACAAAAATTGTTTCTGTTTCATCATATTCAATTAACTTTCCAAGATGGAAAAAGGCAGTATAATCAGCAACTCTTGCAGCTTGTTGCATATTGTGAGTAACTGTAATAATTGTATAATCTTTCTTAAGTTCTAACATCAAAGCTTCAATTTTTTCTGTAGAAATTGGATCAAGTGCTGATGTTGGTTCATCCATTAAAATAACTTCTGGCTTAACTGCAATTGTTCTAGCAATACATAATCTTTGTTGTTGCCCACCTGAAAGTGAAGTTCCTGGGTCATTTAATTTATCTTTAACTTCATCCCAAAGTCCAGATTTTCTTAAAGAGTTTTCTACTAACTCATCACACTCTTTTCCTTTTGATACAATTCCATGTTTAATAGGTGCATAAGCAACATTGTCATAAATAGATTTTGGAAAAGGATTTGGCTGTTGAAAAACCATACCAATTTTTTTACGAACACTTACTTCATCTACATCTTTATCATAAATGTTTTTTTTATCAATAACTACAGAACCTTCGATATTTACAATAGGTATTAAGTCATTCATTCTATTTAAACATCTTAAAAATGTAGACTTACCACATCCTGATGGTCCAATTAAAGCTGTTATTTTATTTTCATATATATCTACATCTATTCCATGTAGTGCATGGTTACTTCCATACCAAAGATTAAGCTTTTCTACTTTTACTTTTGTTTTATTATCTTTTGCCATTTTAATCTTTCCTTCTACCATTTAACTTCGAATTTTTTTCTTAAATAAATTGCTATTGCATTAAGTGATATTAATATAGTAAGTAATACCATAATACCTGCTGCTGTTTTTTCTATATACATTCTCTCCGGCATTCCTGCCCATGTAAATAATTGTGCTGGCATAACAGTTGCTGCATCCATAACACTTCCTGGAGCATCTGGAATAAATGCAATCATACCTATAATAATAAGTGGAGCAGTCTCACCCATTGCTTGTGCTAAACCAATAATTGAACCAGTTAAAACTCCTGGAAATGCTAAAGGTAAAACATGATCTTTTGTTACTTGAATTTTTGTTAACCCTAATCCATATCCTGCTTGTCTAATACTATCTGGAACTGCTCTTAGCGCTGCTCTTGAACTTACAATAATTATTGGTAAAGTCATTAAAGCTAATGTTAAACCACCAACAAGTGGTGAAGACCTTGGCATTCCAAAAAGATTAATAAAAATAGCAAGTCCTAATAAACCAAAAAGAATAGATGGGATTGCTGCAAGATTATTAATATTAACTTCAATAAATCTTGTAAATTTATTATCAGTTGCAAACTCTTCTAGGTAAATTGCAGTTAATACTCCTAAAGGAAAAGCAACTGCCATTGTAATTATTAGTGTTAATATTGAACCAATCATAGCTGAAAATAAACCTGCATTTTCAGGAATTTTTGAATCCCCATTTAAAAAGAATATTGAGTTAAACTTAGTATCAATTCTTCCTTGTGCTTTCATATCATCAACTAAAGCTTTATCTTTTCTTTTTAACTTATAGTGGTGACCTTTTAAATATTGATCAACTTGGTCATCTGCTAAAACCCACATAGTTTGAGTTGTATTCATAAGTTTTGGATTTTCTCTTACTTGATTTGGTAAATCTCTTAGCCATGATCTTGAAATTATCTTTCTATATTTCTTTTCAACAGCAAATCTTGAATCATCAACTGTTTTTTCATTATATGTAACATTTACATGTAAATATGTAACTTTAAATGCTGGTGTTCCTTTTCCAATAATATCAATTAAAAAGAAAGCTAAAAATGCGATTGAAAAGATTAAAGATGTTAATGTAAATCTTTTAAATCTTTTTGCACTAGCATGTCTTTTATCTAAAGAGGCATCATAAAAAGGGTTTTGTTTATTTTTCTTTTTTCTTTTAATCATAATGTATTCACTTTATATTTTTCTTTGAATTTTCTAATTAAACTTAATGAAATTATATTTAGGATTAATGTAACAACAAATAGTACTAATCCTAATGCAAATGCAGAAAGTGTTTCAGGTGAATCAAACTCAAAATCACCAACTAATGAATTTACAATAGTTACAGTTACTGTTGTCATATCTTCTAATGGATTCCATGATAAGTTTGGTCGAAGTCCTGCTGCCATTACAACAATCATTGTTTCACCTAAGGCTTTTGAAAGTCCTAGCAGTGATGCTGAAATAATTCCTGGAAGTGCAGATGGAATAACAATATCTCTAATTGTTTCACCTTGTGTAAGACCAAGACCTAAAGCTGCTTTTCTCTGAGAATCTGGAACTGACCTAATAACATCATCTGATAAAGAAGAAATTACTGGAATAATCATAATCCCCATAACAACACCAGATGCTAAAGCAGAGTTAAACGTAGCTTCTAAGCCAACAGCATCTGCTGCTTTTACAATTAAAGGTGCAACTGTAATAGCTGCAAAGAATCCATAAACAACTGTTGGAATTCCTGCTAATACTTCTAAAATAGGTTTTATATAATCTCTTGTAGTTGAACTTGCATATTCACTCATATAAATTGCACTACCTAATCCAACTGGAATTGCAACACAAAGAGCTATTATCGTAATTACAAAAGTTCCTGCAAAAATTGGAACTGCACCAAATTTACTTCCCTCAACACCAGGTGACCATTCCATTCCAGTGATAAAGTACCAAAAACTTCTCATTTGAAAAAATTCTATTGCCTCAAAAAGAATTGAGAAAAGAATACCAAATGTTGTTAATATTGAAATAACAGATGCAATAATTAAAGCTGATTTAATTAATTTTTCTATTAATTCTCTCTTCTTATTTCTTGTTTCAAAAGTGCTCAATACTTTTGCCTTTATTTTAATTTTAAAAGATTATAAATCAACTTGGTTACAGAATGGTTACATGTCTATATCGTAGCACATAGAGGCATAGTATATTTTTTGGAATGTTTTTTCAATAAGGATAAAGTAAAGTCAAAATTTGCTTCATTAGATTTTTTATTTATAGAAATAAATGCGCAAGAAGTTGATAATAATTTAAATTTTCTTTTTACTTTAAATCTATCTTCTGCAATTAAAAAACCATTTTTCTTGTCAACTTGACTATATAAGTTCTTAACAGATTCTTTAAATTCAACTAAAGTCTCATTTGCAAGGGAAAATACTTCTTCAAAGGTTTTATTTTTAATACCAATAAAAAAATCATCACCACCAATATGTGCAATAAAAGAATTATTGTCATATTTCTTTTGAATAAGTTCTGAAAAGATAATAATAGCTCTATCTCCTTGTCTAAATCCATAATAATCATTAAAAGGTTTAAAGTCATTAAAATCAAAATAAAGCATATAAGTTGTTTCTTTATCTTTATTCTTAAAGCTTTTATGAATATATTTTTCTATTTGCTGATTTCCTGGCAGTTTTGTTAAAGGATTTTGATTGGTAGCAATTTCAATATTTCTTTTATGTGATAATGTTAATAATGAATTTAAATCAATAAAACCTTTATATTTATTACTTTGAGTAATAAATATTCCTGAATAGTCTTTTGAGTTATGATTAAACATATCAAGTGCTTTATCAATTCCCCATGAAATTTCCACTGATAAAACATCTTTTATATATTTTTTTAAATTTGAAGCGATGTTTTTATTTTTTGCTAAAGATAAGCCATATTTTGAATATGAAATTTTTTTAATATCTACTTCGTAAATTACACCTATTAAATTTTGAAAATCATCAACAATTGGAACAAATGCATTTTTACTATGATCTTTAAAATATACGAATAAATCATGTAATGATGTATTAATATTTAATGCTTGAATAAGGTCGATATATTTGTCATCAATTGATTGTGTATCATTTAATCTTTTATCATTTTGGATTATTTCAACTATATTATTATAAATAGGTTTGATTTCTTTTATATTAATAGTTGCTTTTTGAACTAAATATCCTTGAATAAAATCTACACCAATATCTTTACATGTATAATATTCATTTATTTCTTCAACACCTTCAGCAACTACTTTCATTCCCATAATATGAGCCATTTCAATTATTGATGAACAGAAGAGTTTTTTCTTTGAGTCATTTTGAATATTTGTTATAAAAAATCTATCTAGTTTTATCACATTTGCTTCACTAAAATATAGAAGTTTTAATCCTGATACCCCAATACCAAAATCATCAATTGCAATACAATAACCATTTTTCTTGTATGTTTGAATCATTGTTGATAAAGCATTTTGTTCTATTTGACTACCTTTTTCACTTAGCTCAAAACAGATAGTATTTTTACAAAGATTAAATTTTTTCAATATTTTTCTTGTATTTCCTGATGAAAAGTTTTTACTATAAATAATCCTATTATCAAGATTATAAAAAAGTTTAAGATTTTCTATTTTTATTAAGGAAAACTTCTCTATTGCTTTTTCTCTTAATAATAAGTCTACTTCATATAAGATATCTTCATCAAAAGCAGAATCAAAAATAGCATTTATATTGTCTGTATTCCGTAAGAGTGCTTCAACAGCAAAGATTTTTCCTGTATGTGTATGGATAATGTGTTGAAAAGCATAATCCAGTTTTTCAATTATTTCTGACCAATTTTTTGTCATGAATCTCCAAAGAATACTTATGAGTTTTATATAGAAGTGTAATTATAAAAGAAGAGGGGGAATTCTTCTTTTATTTTAAGATTAGTGTTTAGCAGTTAATTTTTCTAATGTTAATTTTTCTCTTTTTGTAACACTTGCTCTAATAGCATTTCTATCAGTATCAGGTAAAGCAATAAGTCCAATTTCACCTAAAATACCTTCTTTTCCAATCATCTTTTCAGACATGAATAAATCAACATAGTTTTTAATAGCTGGAACATCTTTTGAGTGAGAGTTCTTAACATAGAAGAATAATGATCTAGATACTGGGTATTTAGATGATGAAATATTTTCAGGAGTTGCTTCAACACCATTAATTGTTGCACCTTGAACTTTATCATCATTTTCAACTAAGAAAGAGAATCCAAAAACACCAAATGCTGCTTTATTTTTATCTAATTTTTGAACGATTAAGTTATCATTTTCACCAGACTCAACATAAACACCATCAGTTCTTACAACTGAATATTTTTTATATTTTTTATTTGCTTTTTTATCAGCTTTGTATAAATCTGTATATAAAGGCATTTTTTTGAAAGTTTTTTGCATTACTAACTCTTCAAATGCATCTCTAGTACCAGATGATTTTGGTGGTCCATAAACAATAATTTCTCTATTTGGTAATGATGCATCAATATCAGACCATTTTTTATATGGATTTGCAATTAATGATTTACCATCTTTTGATGGAACTTCTTTAGCAACTGCTAAAGCTAAATTTGTTTTTGAAATATCAAAAGGAGCATTTGAAATAGATTGTGCAAATGCAATACCATCATAACCAATTACTGATTCAGTAATATCTGTAACACCATTTTCTTGACACATTTTAAATTCTTTTGCTTTCATTCTTCTTGAAGCATTTGTAATATCAGGAGTATTTAATTCATTACCTGCACAAAATAATTTCATACCACCACCTGAACCAGTTGATTCAACAACAGGAGTTGGAAACTTAGTAGTTGCTCCTAATTCTTCAGCAACTGAAGATGAAAAAGGGTATACAGTTGATGACCCAACGATTTTAATTTGATCTCTTGCACTTAAACTTACTGTTAAAGCTGCACTTGCTAATAAAGCGATTGATGTTTTTTTGATTGTCATTGTTTTCTCCATAAATTTTATATGGTGAAATTTTAATATGAGTTGATTACAATTTGGTTACTTTTAAAATTATGATTTTAAAATGAACTTTTCTTCAAACTCTTTATATTCTCTTACAAATAATTCTTCGCAATCAGCTGGCTTGTAAATTACTGCTTTTACCCAAATGTCATTTTCTTGGATTTTACAAAAATCTATTGTGATATATGATTCTTTATTCTTATAGTGAGTATATGTTTGATTTAATTGTAGCATTGTTTTTGTAGTGTAAAAGAAAACTAATGGATTTTATAATCCATTAGCCTCAATTAGTTTAGATTGATGATCAGTAATAAGAGGATCAATTACTTCATCAAATAAACCGTCATTCATAATATAGTCTAAACGATAAAGAGTTAAATTAATTCTATGATCGCTTACTCTATTTTGTGGATAATTATAAGTTCTAATTCTTCCACTTCTATCTCCAGTACCGACTTGTTCTTTTCTGTCAGCACCTTCTTTAGACATTTTTTCTTGCATCTCTAAATCATAAAGTCTAGCTTTTAAAACTTTCATAGCCTTGTCTTTATTCTTATGTTGAGATTTTTGATCTTGATTTGTTACTACAAGTCCAGATGGAATATGTGTAATTCTTACAGCAGAATCTGTAGTATTTACAGATTGCCCACCATTTCCACTTGCTCTCATAACATCAATTTTAAGATCTGTTGGATCAATGTCAATTTCAATATCATCAACTTCAGGCATTACTGCAACTGTAATTGCTGATGTATGAACTCTTCCTTGTGATTCAGTAGCTGGAACTCTTTGAACTCTATGTGTACCACCCTCAAATTTTAATTTTGAGTATACATGGTCACCTTTAATTAGAATTACAACTTCTTTGTATCCACCT
>MDTG01157870.1_pt1 | contig 10023 bp, 8 predicted proteins | sample 811421 | NCBI WGS metagenome assembly MDTG01 (sample SAMN05326645, study PRJNA326480) | marine metagenome | isolation source: seawater | place: Pacific Ocean: South East | collected 2011 | reverse complement strand
TTGATCATCTTCAATACATCTATAAACTTCTTCCCAAGGAGATGTTAAATAATCATTCATTGTATCAATAATTGCTTTTCCTGATAAATCTTCATAAATTCCTTTACTAGCTCTATCACTTGCAGTTATTATTCCTATTCTTGCTTTTTTTTCATTCATTATAATTCCTTCATATTTAGTTGATTTAATATTTAATATTTTATCTATTTAGTATATGTCCAACATCTTTTATAAAATATACTGTTGCATATTTTATAAAAAAATCTTTTGCTTTTAAAGATTCGATTATCTTATCTTCTGCTCCTAAAAACACTTCAATTTTTGTACCTTTTTCTATTAAAGCTTGAAGTTTTTTTTCACACCATTCATAATTAAGAAGTTCATCTAATTGCTCATAAGTACCAGTAGTAAAATAATCTTTAGATTTTATATTACTTGGATATGCAATATTTTCTAAAAAATTATTGCAATAAGCTGTTTCATCTTTTTTGTAAAACATTAACTGCATTCTTTTAAACTTTTTATCTTTTGTTTGAAAAAAAGCTGGTGAAAAAAGCTGTAGTTTATCAACACGAATGTCTGAATTAAGAACTTCTTCAAACGCTTTTATAGCTCCATAAGAAAAGCCTGAAACTGTAAAATCATTTTTAGTTAAATACTGGGAAAATAGTTCTGATTCATTTTCTAAGCAAAATCCTGAAAAGTAACTCTTAGATATCATTTAGTGTTATAACCTCATTTTTAATCATAATATCTTTTAATCTATTTATTTCATCAGCATTATGAGATAATTCTGCTCTTAAATCATTTTTAACATTATTTATTAACTCATCAACAGAACTTGCCATCTTATATTTATTTACAATCTCTTTTGCAATTAAATCAGCACTTTCTAAATCTTTATGATTTATCGCATACTTTTCTTTTTTGATAACTTCAACACCTATAAATCCAGCTAAATCTCTTTTTATATTTTCAATTAGGTCATGGTATGAGGGATATGTTGTATTTAGTTTTTCAATACTTTCATCAAATAAAGCTACTTTGCTTTTAGAAATAAATGCTTTTGAAGCTTGATAAATTGATAAAATTTCTTTTTGTTTTTCATCTAAAATTTTGATTTGTTTTTTACCAAATTCAAGTTTATTTTTTGCAATCTCAATATCATCTGAGTCTAATATTTTAGAATCTCTTTTTATCATATTTAATAAAGCTTCATTTATTAAAGTTGCTAAGGCTGCTGAACTAAACCCTGTCGTATCTATTGATAATTGCTTAATATTAATCTCATGATTTTTACCATCTAAATATAGCTCTAATATTTTTTCTCTATCTTCAATATTAGGAAGCCCTACATGAAGTCGTCTATCAAATCTTCCAGCTCTTAAAAGTGCTTCGTCTAATACTTCAACCTTATTTGTTGCAGCAATAACCATAACACCACTATCACCTTCAAAACCATCCATTTGAGTTAATAATTCATTTAATGTTGATTCTCTTTCATCATTAGAACTTCCACTTCTTTTTTTACCAACAGCGTCTATTTCATCAATAAAGATAATCGCAGGTGCATTTTGTTTTGCTTTTGCAAATAACTCTCGTACTTTTTTAGCACCCATCCCTACATAAATTTGCACAAAACTAGCACCACTTTGATAGAAGAATGGAACATCAGCTTCACCAGCAACTGCTCTTGCAATTAATGTTTTACCAACTCCTGGAGGTCCTATTAGTAAAACCCCTTTTGGAAGTTTTACTCCATATTTTAAATACTTTTTTGGTTCATTTAAAAAATCTACTACTTCTTCTAATTCTTCTTTTATTTCTGAAATTCCTGCAATATCTTTAAATGTTACATTTGAATTAACTGCATGAATATTTGTATTTAAATCCTCATTTGAAGAACTAGCTTTAGCTTTTTCTAATTGTGAGTTAAAAGATGAATTTTTCTTATTTTTATTTAAATACGCTTTTAGCTTATCTTGCTTAAGTTTAATAATTAAAGCTACAAAAAGTAGTATAAATAGAAATCCAATTCCTAAGAAATATGAACTATCTTGAATATGTGAGCCACCTTTGTAAAGTGTGTATACAAAAAGTATTACTAAAACTATGGCAGATATTGCCATAAGTTTAAAGTTTTTATCTAGTGCTTTATTATCTGAATTTTGCGACATTGTTTTTAGCCTTTACTTCATAATCATCAATAAATATCCAATCTCCAACTAAATCAACAGAGGATTCAACTTCTATTTGATTAAAGTGTTGATCTAAACCTATGTATTTTCCATTTCTTTCTTGTTCTATTAAAATTTCTAATGTTTTATTATTCTCTTTTCTAAAATTAAAGTTTTTCTCTTCAATAATCTTAGTTAATTCGTTATAACGTAATTTAGCAATATCTCCACGAACTTCTGGTTTCATTGTCGCACTTGGTGTTCCATCTCTTTTTGAGTAAGTAAATGCATGAATATGTGTTAATGGAAATTTATGTAAATTTTCCATTGCTTCTTTCCATAAAGCATCAGTTTCACCTGGATGTCCAACTATAAAATCTGTTCCTAAAGCATAACCATTCTCTTTTAAAAATTCAAAAAGTTCTAAATCTGATAAAACCTTATTTCTTCTATTCATTAGTTTTAACATATCTTTTGAAGTATGTTGAAGTGCAATATGAAGGTGTTTTGCCATAAATGGTTCATTTACTAACTCTTTAAACTCATCATCAATTTGAATAGGTTCAATACTTCCCATTCTGATTCTTCGTACACCTTTTATTTTAGACATTTTCTTTAAAAGTTTTGCTAAAGAAGTATGCTGTTTTTTCCCATACGAACCTACATTAGTTCCTGTTAAAATAAACTCTCCAAAACCATTTGAAGCTAGAGTTTCAACTTGTTCTAAAATCTTATCTTCACTATAAGATCTTGCATCACCACGAACGTGAGGAATAATACAATATGAACATCTAAAATCACAGCCTTCTTGTACTTTTATAAAAGCCCTACTTTTCCCAACAAACTCTTCAACAATTGTACTATCAAGATGTTCTAAATCTCCTGCTTGGAAAAATCTATCTTCTTGTTGTAAAAGGTCATTTATTTTCTCTTTTTCAGAATGACCAAATAAAGCATCAACTTTTTCTTCTTTAAATAAGCTTTCACCTTTTGTCCAAACACCACAACCTGTAAATACAACTCTTGGATTATTTCCTAGTTTTTTTAAACCATTTATATATCCTCGGGCTGTACTATCTGCTCCATTTGTAACTGTACATGAGTTTATTACTACTACATCTGCTTGTTTTTCATCTTGAGTAATATCAAAATCTTTTAAATTACTCATCATAACTTGAGTATCAAATACATTTGTTCTACATCCAAATGTTTTAAAATAAACTTTTTGTTTTTCTTTAGTAAAATTCATATATTTTTATTAACCTTCTATATCTTCTAATTCTTCTGGTTTAGGTCTTGGAGTTCTTGATGGACCATAGTGATTATCTGTTGTATTCATATTTATTTGTTGTGTTGGGTATGCTATATGAATATCATCTTCAGCCATAAATGCATTTAATATCTCAGGACTCATCGTACTTCTTAACTGTAATGCAGCATAAGAGTTTGTAAGATACCAACCTGAAATTACAATTCCATAAGGTTCAACAAAAGTAAATACTCTTGGTTCCACTCCAGTTGCTCTAAGCTGATACTTACTTCTCATTTTACTCAACTGTTTTCTAGTTATATCTGTATAACCTTTTGAATAATGCTTTAAAATATCTCTTGAAATTTTTTGTGCTTTTTTATGGTTTGAATCAAATGTAATTGTAATATCAATACCATCCCATACAGTTCTAAGTCCTGAGTGTGTATAGTTTGCAATCATTTCAGAGAAAATGTAGTTATTTGGAATAAAGAATATTCTTCCTGTTCTTCTATTTACTGTATATGATGTATAAGTAATATCTTCTCTAATTGTAATTTTAAATAGTGAAATATCTAAAACATCACCAACAGCTTGCACACCATTTCTATGAACTTTTATTCTATCACCTACTTGAATTGAACCAGATGTTACAATAACCATCCATCCAAAAATAGACATAAACCAATCTTTTAAAGCAATCGCAATACCCGCAGATGCAAATCCAAGAATAGTAACTAAGTAGGAAACATTGTCAATGTATGAGAACATTAAAACCATAACAATTAAAAATACAACTGTAAAGTTGATAATTTTATTTGTCATATAATAACTCTCGTTTTGAGAGAAATATTTCTTAAGTGCTAATTTAACTAAAAATGCAATAAATGATAAAACTACGATAATAGTAAGTATTATAAGTATTTTTTGTATTTGTTGAGATATTTGATTTTTAATCTCTAAAATAACTTGTTCAATTTTTCTTGTATAAACTTCTTCAGTTGTTGATACAATTTCTAAAACCATATTAAAATCTTTTTTTTGCTTATCTAAAAAAGTAATTCTTTCTTTATAATCTGATTTCTGTTCTAGGTTAAAAAGTTCTAAATAAACAAACAACTCATCTGCGAGTTTAATAGTTAAATCACTAATATCATTCTCTAAGTTGTTAAATATTTTTTTATTATCTTCTAGTTTTTTTATTTGTGAAAGTGCATTTATGATTCCAAAAGGATTTGTAATCTGGTCATACTTTTCAATTTCTGGTGGATTAATAAAGCCACCAATAGGTGAACCTTTATACTCTGCAATAAGTTCAAGCTCGTTTTCTTTTACTCTGATTTTATTGTGAAGTTGATATATCTGCTCTTCATCTGCATTTTTCTTTTTATTTATACTTTTCTTTAAAGCAGCAAGTTCTGTAGATATTTTTCTATAAGATAAATAGTTTGAATATCTTTTTAAAAGTATATTATCTTTTAAAGAAAGATCAATTTTTTCTATTTTTGCAAGAAGAACATTTATAAGAGCAAGATTCTTCATATTGATTTCTCTTGATTTTTGCTCTTCTAATTCTCTTTCCTTTTGCTCTTTTAGCTCTTTTTGAGCTTCATCAAATTTTTCTTTTATAATCTCTTGTTCAATTTGTTTTACTTCTGCTTTGTCTTTTGTGTCAATTACTACATCATCACAAAAAGATAAAGTTGCTAAAGCTGTAAAACTAAGTGCTATTAAAAGTTTTTTAATCACAAGAAAAACCTTTTAAAACATCAATAACATCTTCTTTTTTCAACTCATTAGTAATAAGACAATCTCCAATACCACGTGCTAAAATAAACTTGATTTTATTATCTAAAGATTTTTTATCTAAGAAAAAATGCTCATAAAAATCTTCTATATCTTTAATTTTGTATGTTGTAGGAATATCATATTTTTCTAATAACTGCTTAACTCTTAATTCTTCATCGCTACTCATAAGTCCTAATTTAACAGAAGCAGCATTTGCCATCATCATACCAATACCTACAGCTTCACCATGTAAGTAAGTATTATAATTTGTTTCATTTTCAATAACATGTCCAAATGTATGTCCATAGTTTAAAGCAGCTCTAATTCCATGCTCTTTCTCATCTTGAGAAACTACATTTGCTTTTGTTTCAACTGATTTTGCAATTGCAATTCTTAGATTTTCTTCTTCTCTAATATCATTTTGTTCTAACCATTCAAAAAAATCTTTATTAAAAGTAACTGCCATTTTTACAATCTCAGCAACACCTGCTCCAAACTCTCTTTTTGGAAGTGTTTGTAACATTGAGGGATCAATATGAACTGCAATTGGCTGATGGAAAGCACCAACTAAGTTTTTTCCAAACTTATTATTAATACCTGTTTTTCCACCTACACTTGCATCAACTTGAGATAATAAAGTTGTAGGAATTTGAACAAAATCTATTCCTCTTTGATAAATAGAAGCAGCAAAACCTGTCATATCACCAATAACTCCACCACCAAATGCAATCAGTAAAGATTTTCTATCAAGTCTTTTTTCAAAACAATGTTCTAAAATAGATTCAATAGTTTCCATATGCTTGTACTTTTCACCATCTGGAATAGTAACAACACTAAGTTCTTTTGCACTTAATTTAGTTTTTAAATACTCTAAGTGAAAACCACTTACTGTTGGGTTTGTAACAATTACAACTTTTGTATCAAAGTAAAGGTCGTTTAGTTTATCGATAAAGATTTCATAAGAATTATTGTGGGGTAGATTAATTTTAACAGTCATTGTGAATATATCCATATAATTTTGTATTTTATATCTATTATATCTAATATTTACTAAAAAATCGATATTCTAATTGATTAATTTAAATACTTATGGGAAAAATAATGAATACTATTTTTAAAATTATTGCTTATATAATAAGCACACCTTTTTTTATAACTTGGCTGCTATTTTGTGCCATACTTGCGCTTTTAGGTGCATTTTTACCTAAAAAAAATATTTTGATAAACTTAAAACAAGTCAAGCAAAAAGAAACAATTTGTAAGGTTCTTAATAATAAAGGTTTAATAAATGATGAAGAGTATCGTTTCGAAACAAACGAAGTTGCTATTTTATATGATGAACTTACTTTTAAAGGCTATTTATTTATCTTAAAACCCATAATCATCATGCTTAAATATACCAATTTTTTAGATGTTTTTATTTCTTATTTAGCATTTAAGTGGATGGAAATACATCATTACAAAAAGCAGCATAAGAAAGAAGCAAAAACCTTTTTTTCGCTTCTTTCAAATACTTCTGTAGCCATTGCTCAAACTACAGGAAATCTTTTATATCGTTTTTAATATAGTTATTCTTTATTCACCAAATAGAACATTCTCTTTTTGGTGAATCATTTTAGAGGTAAAAAAGCTAACAATTAAAATCGTTAATATTGGTATAAAGAAGAAATAAACTAAAAGTACATCAGGTCTAAAGTTCCAATATGAATCAAAAAGAATATTACTTATAACATAAGAGCCAATACTTCCTAAGATTATTCCAAAACTACTTGCTGCAAATGTGATTAAACCAAACTCTATTAAAAAAGAGTTTCTAATAGCTTTATTTTTTACTCCAATCATCTTTAATCTCAATATATTATTTTTTTGCAAATTCATTTGATATTGAATAATAATAAAACTCATTAAAAGCCCAATTATAATGGAGTAAATACTCATTTTATCAGTTATATTAGTAACATTTTTAACCAATACTGCAAAAGTTTCAAATAAATTTTTTACATCTATAACAGTAAGTGTTGGGAAAAGATCAGATAGTTTTATAAGCATTTGTGTTGCATCATAATCTCCTGTTGAAATAGTAGCAAGTATTGTTTTTGGAGCATCACTTAAAGCTCCCTCTTGCAAGATTAAAAAGAAATTTGGTACAAACTCAGTCCATTTTACAGTTCTAATATTTACAACAACAGCTTGAAGTTCTAAACCTAAAATATCAAAAACAAGTGTATCATTCAATTTTATTCCACGCCTGCTTGCATAGTTTTTTTCAACACTTACTTCTATTGGTTTTGAGAAATCTGCTGAATCATATATACCAGAAAATTTTCTTCCTTCAACTATCTTTTCACTTTGTTTTAAAGTGTTTCTATATGAAAGATTAACCGCTCTATTTTTAAGTTCACTTTGCTCAGCTTTTAGCTCTTTATTAGCATTTTTTTGTGAGTGCTTTGTAAAATCCATATCATTTACTTTTATTATACGCCCTCTTATCATTGGAGCAATATTTTCTAATTTTGCACCCATACTATTTACTTGCGTTTGTATACTTTTAAGCTGTTCTTCTTTTGCATCAACAACAAAAAATCTTGGTCTATCATCAATACTTTGCGTTAAAGCAGCTGATAAGGATGAACCAATTTGAGGAATAAGACTAAAAAATGTAGTACATAAAAGTATTGCTGTAAAAAGTGTAAGAGAAGTTCTTCTTTGTCTTACAATATTTTTTAAAGCCAAAGATAAAGATAAATTATCTAAATGTCCTACAAAATCAAACTTCTTTAAAACTACAGAACCAATAACAAAGAATAGTGCAATTATTGCAAGTATTGCAGTTGCAAAATAAAGACCTACAAATTTATTAGGTGTCACAAAATGAGATATTACTAATAAAAGAATAATAAAAGGAATAAAACCTAAAACAACCTTATAAAAGGGCCTTTTTGTTCTTTGAAGTAGTGGTAGAATCAAAGGAAGTCCAATACTTAAACTAAGTAATAGTAGCACTAAAGAAGACTTTAAAAAGAATGTATAATCTAAATTTAAATCAAATTTAAAATCAATAAGTTTTTCAATTATTGGAGCTAAAAACGAAGCTGATGCACCCATAAGAGTAAAGACAATAATAGTAGAAGTCGTAACTAATACAAATAAGTGTAAAAGATAGGTAAGACTTAAATTCTTTTTACTTAATCCAAGGTCATTTAAAATTGTAATATCTTTTTGATGCTTCTTTAAAAAGCCTGAATAAAGATATATAAGACCAACAAGACCTAAAAAGAATGAAATAAGTGAAACTAATGACAAGAAATTTGTAACAAAGTTTAAAACACGTAACAATCTATCTCTTCCATCATTTGGAGAAAGCGCTCTTAAGTCTTGGTCAATACTTTTTTCTAAAGTGTTTTCAATCTCTTCAAGTTTGTCATTTTCAAAATTTTCTTTAAAAAGATAATTTAGTTTATATCTTGCAGTTGAACCAAACTGTAGAAGTTCAGTTTTTTCTAAACCTTCTTTACTTATATAAATTTTTGGCATAAAACCACTAAAACTTATAGCTTTTAAACTATCTTCTTCTATAACTTTTTTTATAATAAAACTAGCTTTTCCGATTTTTACTTTATCTTGCAGTTTTAAATTTAAAAGGTCCAAAACCTCTGGATAAACCCAAACTTCATTTGAAGCAGGCATTGCTTCACCTTTTGGATAAACACTTTTATCTTTAAAAACTAAGCCACCATAATAAGGGAAACCTTCATTTAACTTAACAACTTCCATAAGTCTAGCTCTTTTATCACTAGATATCATACTAATAGTTGAGATACCTTTTGAAAAGCTTTTTATTTCAGGTAGTTTACTTTTTATATCGTCAATTTGTTTATCATTTATAGGAAATCTAGAAGATACTACAAGATCTGAACCTAATAAAATTTTAGCCTTTGTATCAAGTGAACTTTCCATACTTCCTTTAAAAAATTGTAAATATGAAAGTGAAGCAATTGCTAAACAAAAGTTAAATATAAAGATTAGAGAGAAAGATTTTGAACGTGCGAGTGCTTTATAAACTAATTCAAGTACTAACATTTATTTAGATTTCCTGAATGTAGTTCATAAGTTTTTTCACAACGTAATGCTACATCTTTTGAGTGAGTTACTAAAATTAATGTAGTGTTATTTTGCTTGATTAACTCAAAAAGCTTATCCATAACTGCAATGCCTGTTTCTTCATCTAAGTTTCCACTTGGTTCATCTGCTAATATGATTTTTGGATTATGAATAAGCGCTCTTGCAATTGCCACTCGTTGTTTCTCACCTCCACTTAGTTGTGACGGCAAGTGATCTAATCTATGTGAAAGCCCTACACTTTTTAAAAGCTCAATTGCTTTTTCTTTTGCATTTGCAATATTACAAACTTTTGCAGGGAGCATCACATTTTCTAAGGCATTTAAATAAGAAACTAAATGAAAGTTTTGGAAAATAAAGCCAATATTAGTGGCTCTAAAATCATTTAATTCACCCTCTTGTAAATCTTTATATGAAACAGAATTTAAAATAATATCACCCTCGTCTGCTTTAATAATTCCTGAGATTAGAGAAAGAAGAGTTGATTTACCACTTCCTGATTTTCCCATAATAGCAACTCTTTGCCCCTCTTTTAAATGAAAATTTAGATTTTCGAATATTTCAACTTTTTGTGAGCCTTGAAGATAGGCTTTTTTTAGTGATTTTAATTCTAACATTATAATTTTTCCTTTAAAAATTCAAAAACTTCTTTTGCAATATATTTATGACCATCAACATTTGGATGAATTC
>MDTG01115090.1_pt1 | contig 10023 bp, 10 predicted proteins | sample 811421 | NCBI WGS metagenome assembly MDTG01 (sample SAMN05326645, study PRJNA326480) | marine metagenome | isolation source: seawater | place: Pacific Ocean: South East | collected 2011 | reverse complement strand
TGTTGAGGGAGATGACATATTTTCGTTACAAGTATCGGATGGTAATCAAACTTATAAAATGGAACCAACAACTGTCGATATAAGCAACAAGCAGAGTGTCGAAAACTTTATTCAAACCCTAGAAGAAACTTTAACTACATCTGAAATAAAAGTTAGCATGGACCTCGATGGAAATATCACTTTCAAGAGAAAAGACGGCGGAAAGATTATCCTGCAAGAATTTACTTCCGCTACTGGAAGACAAGGATCCTGGACACCAAGTCCGGGTCAAGGAGATACCTTATCTCTCCCTGGAACAGGTTCCATTAATTCCTTGAAAGTTATTACAACGGATTCAACTGCAAATATGAAAACTGCATCTACCGAACCAAAATTATCTTATATTCCGATTGAAGGTGCGGAGACACCAATATCAAACCTTTCGATACAGACCGAAAGTGATTCTCAATCTGCCATCGAGATAATAGACTTTGCTTTAGATTACGTTGCTGCTGAAAGATCTAATTTAGGCGCAATTCAAAATAGATTAACTCACACCATAGATAACTTAACTAACATAGTTACCAACACTGAATCCTCTCAAAGTAAAATACTTGATGCCGATTACGCAAAAGAAACCACTGAATTAACTCGAACGCAAATCATTCAGCAAGCAGCCACTGCAATGTTGGCACAAGCAAACCAATCTGCTCAAATAGTACTCGAGCTTCTTCGCTGAAAAGAATTTTGAACCTCAATCATGCATATAATAAACTATTTCGAATATACTAAAGTATCTAATCTAAAAAACAACGCATAGGCGATATTATGAGATTTTCTGATTATAAAAATATCTTTAATTTTCACGGCAAAGGTTTTTATGCCCTAGGAAGAGTGTATTCTGCATTTCGAGAAGTGCACGCATTCGATCTAAAACGTAGAGTGGATACGTCCACCATAAAAATAGATGGGTATGCCGATCCTCGGTATATGATATACCAACCCGTGTACACTTCAATCTGCGTTGAAATGATAAGGAAAGCTTTCGAATGGTATACCTCAGGCATTCGGTATAGTAGAGACAATTTGATTACTATTTTCGTTGATTTAGGTGCTGGGTCTGGCAAAACGGTCATACTGGCAAACGAATCTAACTATTTCGATTTTTGTGCTGGAGTTGAACTCGATAAAGAATTACACGAACGATCAAAAACAAATCTTCCTCCTAAAAGTGTTAACAGAGAGAAGAAAACAAAAATCTTACATATTTTGTCCAATGTGGAACATAAAGAGTGGATCGATAAATTGACTGAAGATATTCCAGATGAGAAACGTTCTAATATAGTTTTATTTGCATTCAACAAAAACTCATACAATGGAGAGGTCGTCGATCGAACACTACGTCTCATGTCTGACCGCTTTAATAATATTCTTTATTTGTATCAAAACCCGATACATCATAGAGTAGTGACCGAAAATGGATTTTTTGAAATCCAGCGAGATGGCTATATGAACAACGCACACAAAAATAGAAAATATATTTTATATCATAAATCCAACTAATGAAGTCGCAAGGTTATTTTTCTAGCGCATGGTTAGCACCCAGGAGCACTCGGAACGACTTGTAATAATTAAATGAAAAGATGATCACCGTTTATTTTTATAAAAATCCCGAACTGTCTCCCCGACTAATTTTATATCTTCTCCATCTAAGTGATCCCCGATCGGCAAACTAACAATCTTTTGGACAAAAACATTAGCATTGGTCAGATCAGTTGTGCGATAGTATTTTTCTTTCTGCTTAATACTGAGATTACTCAAAAGTCGTGGGTAATGTACTTTCAATTCAACACCTTCCCTCTTGCAGAAACTTATCAACTCTTCCCTGTCCTCAACTATCAAAATAAAAAAATTAAAGGAAATATTCTCTATTGCACTATTAAGTAAAGGAAAAATAATACTCCCTTCTTTTTCTAATTCTCCAAGGATTTCACGATATATCTTTACCTGTCTCTGTCTAAGATTAATGGATTCCAGTAAAAATTTGAATTTTCTTCTTAAGAACATTGCCTGTAATGCATCAAGTCGCATATTATGCGAAAAGAAATCAACGTCATCACGAGATATGTGCCCGTGATTTCGTAACCTCTTAATTAAATTTAATGCCTCAAGATTCGTGCCTCCAACTGCACCACCATCTCCTAACCCACCTAGAATCTTCAGTGGATGGAAACTGAAGCTTGCAAGGTGACCAAAACAACCAACCTTAGTCCCCAACAATTCTGTCCCTAAAGCTTGAGCACAATCCTCAATCAGAAAAATGTTGTATTTATCTGCAATTTTTCGCATTAAATCAACCCGAGCAGGATTTCCCCCCAAATGTACAGCTAGTATTGCTCTGGTTTTTGAGTTAATTTGACTCTCTATATGATTAGGATCTAAACATAAACTCAGATCAACGTCACTAAATACTGGCTTTGCACCTGCCAGAACAATGCTGGAGGTTGACGAAACATAGGACATTGGTGTTGTTATAACCTCTGACCCTACGCCAATATTCAATGCTTTTAATGACAGATAAAGGCCATCTGTACAGTTTCCTACCCCTACAACGTCTCCCGCTCCTAAATAATGACCGAACTCACTTTCAAAATCCAAAAGATCCTTGCCCAGAATGTAAGATCCGCTGCCAACTGCTCTTTTTAACTCCTCTATAAAACCATCAGTGAACCTTTTATCCACACACGCAAGATCATGAAAATGAACCTTGAATTCGATATCACTCAATTCAAGTCCTTTGTCCGTAATTATTCAACTTGTTTTTCCAATTACACCCTCGCCCATAAGAAAACGCATCCAGTCAACATTATAGTTCACGGCAGACTCTTTGATTTTTCCCGCATTATAAGCTTCAGCTATCTCTTTTATCGCAGTATCAATCGAGTAGTTAGGCGAAAAGCCACATTCTAGTAACTTCTGGGAGCTAACCCTGTAAGATCTTTTATCATTTGAAGGTTTTATTTCGATTTCGCAATCAATCTTACTTGCAATTTTTTGAGCAAGCTCAATTACTTTGATATTCTCAAAGCCCGCGTTATAAATTCCTACTAATTCAGGTTTATCCAACAGAAAAGTGTAAACATTCACCAGATCCATTATATGGATGTTTGGTCTATACTGGTCGCCACCGAGAACTGAAATTTTTCTATTCTTTAAAGCCTGAATAGTAAGCATGTTTACTACCACATCAAATCGCATACGGGTCGACAATCCACAAACTGTGGCAGGCCTGACAATTTGTACATCCAGATTCTTGCTATAGGACAACCAAATACGTTCGCATGCTATCTTCGCTTTATTATATACAGTTAGAGGCACAAGCATTAATTCTTCAGTCACATTTTCCACTTCCTGCACACCATAAACACTCCCAGAGGAGGCATAAATAATACGTTTTACACCCGATCTCACTGCATGATCAGCAAGTTCAATGGTAGAGGTAACAGAAATGTCCCAACACAACGCAGGATCTAACGATGTACACGGGTCATTTGCAACAGAAGCAAAGTGAAAAATAATATCGTATGGTGTTAAATCAACTTCTCTTATGCTTCTGACATCTGACTTAATTTTTTTTAGATTTTTCCCTTCCAAGAAGTCGCCGAACCAAAAAAGGTCGAGAACTGTTACTTGATGACCTTTTCTTAGTAACTCAGGTACGAGTTGGCAACCGATGTAACCCCCTCCTCCGGTGATAAGAATTTTCATATCATACTCCTATTTATGGAATCAAAATTGCCTATTCTTTTAAGATTCTTTCCATCAGCTAATTTTTCTAGTCTCGATTCGATTGTACTTCCAAAATTCTCGCGTTGTATCCAGTATACATGAGTCGCATTTGATCTAATTCCCGCCTCAACGCCCGCAATCGAATCTTCAAAAACGACAATATTCTCACCTCCCTTGATCAAACCAGTACATTTGTTGATGGCGTAATTAAACATATCCGGAGAGGGTTTTCCCCGAACAGCGGGGTTCTCTCTCAATAGATTTCCATCAATGACGAACCTAAAATAGCTCTCTAGTCCAATTTTTTTTAAAACATTATATGCATTACGGCTAGAAGAAACTAAAACTGTATAACTATTTTTCTTTTTTGCCACAATATCAAGAAAGCGTAGGCTGTCAGAATAAACTAACTTTTCAACTGGATAGACCGTTAATAATTTTCGAAAATCATTATCTTTCTTATTCAAAAGTTTCTGAATATCATTCTTAATAACCTTATCTGACATGCCTGTATTAATAAGAAATTGTTTCAGTGCCTGTGACCTCGGCTTCCCATCAAACGCCTCCCTATAAATATCCCTACTGAACTTAATATCCAAAAGGTAATTGGCGTTAATGTACTCTATGAGAGAGTTCCATGCGTTGTAATGGATTTCTTCAGTTCTAGTGATCACACCATCTAGGTCAAACAAGAAAGCCGTCAAAACAATTCCTTAAAATGAATAAACAACCCGCACTTGTTAAATTTATTTTTTATTAAATTAAGCCACTCTTCTTTAGAAAAAAGAGTAACATGTGTTGGGTCCCAAATTTTCATTAGTTCCCGCCCCTTTGCGGAGTTAGAATATTGAATTTCAAGAATAATTTGTCCGTTTTTTTTTAAAACTCTATTGCACTCAGAAAGAAAAAGTTTAATATCTCCCTCTGACATATGTGGCAAAACTTCCTTTGAATATAAAAAATCAACTGACTCGTCTGAACTTTGTATTGAATTAATACTTCCAATTTTCAAATGTGCCTTGCATTTTTCATTGGCTGAAGATATAGCATATTCGCTTATGTCTTGGCCGAAACTTTTAAGAAAACCTCGTTGCAAAAACTCTTGTACAATAAACCCCTTAGCACAACCTGCTTCGAAAATTATCATTTCAGGATTTAACCTGTAATCTTTAATTATTTTCTCTATCGCTTTAGAATACCTCCCATCGTATCTATAAGAACCATATCCTAAAGATTTGTCACCCCCATCAAAATAATCTTTGCCAAAACCCATAAACTCACTAGAGTTTTCTTTTTTTTGATCATGCCCGTCATCTCGTCCTCTATTGATGGTTTCAGAAATAATTGCTCTCCTGCTTTTAGCACCCCTAGTTTTTTCGGTTGAGAATGGAGACTCCTTTAGCAAACAAATCATCTGTTAATTTTTTTAATACAAACCTATATCAAACATAATTATTTTAATAAGAGGTACAGGTCATAATGACACATAGAGGGATAACCAGTATGTACAACTTCATCATTCATGCCAAATTCAAAAATATTTTTAAATCGCGAAAATAATTTTCTTGCGGAACCCCTCGACATGATATTTATATGAGCAGATCTATTGGCTTCGCTCGCAAAATTTTGCGATAACTCAGACGGCATTCCGATAATTGCGGTACCGCCATCTTTAAGTGCCTCATAAATTTTTTCGACAAACAGATTCGCCTGTTTTGGATCAACATGCTCTAAAACATCAAAACAAACTAGGCCATCAAACTCTTTTTTATAACTCGAATCAAGGAAATCCATATCCAAAAACTCAACATTTTTCAAATATGCGCCTAATGTATTCTTAGCCTCTCGTATATGCCCTTTAAAAAAATCTATACTCACCAATTGATTCACAAATTTATCTAGCAACAATGATCCTAAACCTTCCATACAGCCAACTTCTAAAACCTTACCCTTACCCTCCAAAATCTTTCCCGCAAACTTGTATTTTGAAAGCGTAAACAATATTAACTTTGGATCAGTTAACAAAATTGCTGAGCTGTTTTTTCCGAGCGTTACATTTAACGAAATATCATCAAAATCACTCACTGGGACGTAAGCTTTTTTTGCTGCATCCGAGCTAGACTGACCGGAAAATTTTTCTAAAGAAAAAACTTCTGTTTTTTTATTTTTGATGTTCATAGTTTAGATCTACCTCTGAAAAATTAGTAGCATTTCTCCCAAACCAATTTCGGACGTTTAACAAGCCTTCGTCTATTGTGATTTTTGGACACCATCCCAATTTAGCCATCTTCTCCCCTGAAAGTTCATAATCAAGGTCTTTTCCTTTTCTATCCTCAACACTCACCGCAATATCCTCAATTTTCCTACCCTCTAGTTTGCCGATTTTTTCGACTAACTCTTTTATTGAGATGTAATTTCCCGGAAAAATATGGTATGTCTCACCGATTACTCCATCTTTGATCAACAAATCGAGTGCATTGTTAATATCATCAGTGTGAACAAAATCTCTTCTCGTTTTTCCCCCACCATGCAAGGGGATTTTTTTTGATGCCATGATTGAATAAAAAGTTTTGGGAATAATCCTGTAGAGCTTTTGGTATGGTCCATAGACGTTAGCAGCACGAGTGATTATCGCTGGCAAACCATATTCTCTGGCCCACATTTTGACAAAAAAATCTCCTAATGCTCTCGTGGCAGCATATGGCGTGGAAGGATTAAAAGGATGCTCTTCATCCACTTTTCCAACAGCATTCCCATAAACCTCAGGTGTAGAGAAGTGGATAAACTTTTTTATTTCAGATTTATTGGCAATTAATTTTACTAGCCGATAAGTTGCGTCACAGTTAGTAGCGATCCAATCTTCAGGCGTCACCCATGATTCCGCAACCATGCTTTGCGAAGCAAAATTAATAACAGTATTAATCTCATATTTTCTTATGATTTCATCGAGCTCATTTAAGTTTTTATTGATATCTAAAACAATAAAACTTGTCTGTAATTCAGATCTTTTTTCAGGACAATACTTTTCTTCGTTTAACGAGGAACGACTGGTAGCAACTACACTACCGTAATTCTGAATAGCATGAGAAAAAAAATTAATACCAGCACATGAGTTAGCGCCGATTATCAAAACTCGAACGTTTTTCACCTCAACTCCTCCCTTAATTTTTCGTGAACATATGTTGATGAAGATTGATCAGACGTTGTTATAACAAGACGTCCACCATTTTTCTCTACATACGTTTTTTCTTCAAGTAATCCAGGGAACTGATTGTAGTCCGCATAATCTCCTCCCTTGAAATATACATCTGGCTTAACTAGATCTATCACGGCTTTTGCAGTAGCGAACTCAGACGCAACAACGAAATTTATGGAGTTCATCTCTGCCAACACAATCAACCTACGGTCTAGCGTAAAAAACGGGCGGTTTGGACCCTTGTTTACGTGCTTATCGCAAGTTACGCTACACAGTAGAACATCGCATGACTTTTTTGCTTCTTGAAAATGTAATACATGACCAAAATGCACTAAATCAAAACAACCGTGGCATAACCCAATCTGTTTTGACTCATCTCTTAACAGATCCAGTTGAGCAAGAAGATTTTTGAACTCCACGATTTTACTAAATTCGACCATCTCTTACCAGCTTATACATCAAATATGGAATTCCAAAGTCTCCCTTATTAAATTTCTCATGAACTTTCCTGACCTCATCTTCTAAAGATTTAATATATTGTTCTAGCTGTTTGCCAGTAGCAGTCATAAAACCATGTTGATGGTATTCGCTTATTAAACCAGTGGTTATTTGTTTAACTGAATCCTCCATAGATAAATCACGAATAGGTTCTCGGTCAGGGTGAAACAAAGCAAAACTATTATCCATTATTTGAGAACCGACCATCATCTCCCTCAACGCTTCTGCTACAACTGGTGCAAGGTGAAACCCATCACGTTTCGTACCAGTGGCAACAAAGAGATTTTTAAAATCTCCCATATTCCCAATCAATGGATATTGATCAAAGGTTGTAGGTCTGTTTCCAATATTAAAACCCACCATTTCTGCATCAAAAAAATTTTCATTGATCTCTTTAGTGCCCGACTCAAGTAGATGTGCAATACTTATCGACCTCGGAAAAAACTTTGGATCCTTAGAAACAAAATTACTCGCTCCAATTACAAAGTGAGCAAAGTCTTTCTCAGCGCTCGGATTTTGAAAAGGAACAACGTATATCCCACAAGCTCCTCCCCTGTTTGGCGTCCGAATGCAGACTTTTTGATCAGAGTGTTTAGTTCTAACTTCTACCGAGGCGCCAACCCCCGAGTATACCCACTGCGGCAGACTCATACCAGACCGTTGTAATAACGTTGAAAAATCGAACCCATTTGCTAACAAAAATTTTCCAGCACTGATCTCCCTTTCGTCAGAACACTTTACCGATGTAACTTTTTTATCGTTTAATACAAATTTTATGGCAGATACATCAGCAAACTGTACATTAAATTTCTTTTCCAATGCAGTTTCAATATTGCGTAATACTAACTTAGGATTTAACCAGCCCTCTCCTTCAATAAATAGTGAACGCATGGCTCTATTTTTTGGGGAAGGTTTGTATCCCTGAATAGTTACAGGATCTACATCATTAAACGGGTGATTATATCCAACCAAAGCGCTTCTTATTGCATCATAGTTCCAATCATCAAGCTCATCTACACTTGTATTGTTGATGACGTATGTCCCATAACTTTTTGACTTTTTTAGCTGAGGCAAATTAATTGAATCGTCAAAAAAACTACTGCTGTACTCCAAAATTTTTTTTTCGAATTCTGGCCAAACTGCAGTGGCTTTTCTGCTCAAATCAAAGTATTCTTTTGAGAATTTTGACTTAAACGATGAATAGTCTATCTCAGCAAAAGAATTCAGCATTGCAGCCGCCGCAGGGGTTGCGGCACCTGTTCTTAATTTTGGACCTATCACAATTATGTTTAACTTTTCCTGGCTTTCTGAAAGACTGAGAGCCGTGCTCAGCCCAATAATTCCATTACCAATAATCGCTATATCATAGATCATGTCATATCTTAAAGCAAAATTCGTGACAATACAATTTAAAGGTCTGATTATATATTTGCATCATCAAGAAACTCGTTTATGGTTTTTTTTATATGCTTTTCAGATACATCTTTTTGTTCAGTCCAATCTAAATATTTTCCCTTGTTAAGCATCCATGGAGGTTGCTTAAATAAAGTTGGCCCTTTCCTTGAAAAAAAATCTAACGAAGTAATTTGTACGTTGTTGTTTACCAACCCAAACCAAATACAATTCGCATTGGAAAAATGTAATGGGACATTCACTCCACCACACCATAAAACATTACAAGAAGCTGCTTCTGAACAAGCCAACCGTGTATCGTAGTCATAAGTAGCTTCCAAGATTTTTTTTGCTCCAGCAGAGGCCAAAGCGTCCTGGCCGTCAATGTTTTCAAAATCAGGAATATAAAAAACGTTATACCCTTTTTTCACATAGTCCTCTGTTACTTTACAAAATATTCTTATCGGCGCATTTCTTTCCTTAAAAAACTTACTTTGTCTTAACTGCAAAACTAAACTTTTTTCACCAAAAATATTTTTATAGTAATGCACTAACTCTTCGTCCGCAGCGAAACCCGTAGTGTTTTCCTTACCAGCGGCGTATAGCTTTTCAAGCTGAATTGCCGTCATGGGCGTTATTTGCCACTCTGGCATCCCTACTTTTTTTTTCCTGCTACCATTGTCGGGAAACATTATGCTTCCAGCTGGTAGAGCTATTGACCCACTCAAATTAATTTGAACATCTTTTACCCAATTACAAATATTTAACATCTGCAAAATAACGTTTCTAAATTTTCTTTCCTGGTGATGGGCAGAATAAGATCCTTCGATCCCTACCTGTCTAAACCCTTGTTTTAAAACTAAAAAATTAAATTTTCCATCCCCGCCCGACTCAAGTGAAAGGATATTAAGAAATGCTAAATAAAAAATAATATCAAAAGAAAGCGGGCAGACCGCAGTATTCCACACACCAAATATATTTGTCTCTTTTCCCATTTATTTAAATGATAGTTTTGCAATCACATGTTTACTGGCAAGCTTTGCTGCCTAGATAAGGACAGCAATTCGGAAGGAACCATGAGCGCCATATTATAAGCACTTTGTATTAAAATGTAATTTCGAAAAAAATCTCTTAGCATCATTGTATTAATTACACCTTTCTCAACCCCA
>MDTG01041560.1_pt1 | contig 10023 bp, 10 predicted proteins | sample 811421 | NCBI WGS metagenome assembly MDTG01 (sample SAMN05326645, study PRJNA326480) | marine metagenome | isolation source: seawater | place: Pacific Ocean: South East | collected 2011 | reverse complement strand
TATTAAATTATTTGGTCGCAGAGTTGGTCGCAGAGATGGCCAGTTTAAAAGTTATTTGAGATAAAAAAAGTAGTATAAAATTGTTCAAACAAATTGTTATCAATAGTAAAAATGATGATGGAGCCAAGCGGACTCGAACCGCTGGCCCCCTGCATGCCATGCAGGTGCTCTACCAGCTGAGCTATGGCCCCATATTATGAAAAAACAGTTATACCAATCAATCTTAAAATTTCTTGCGTAACTGCCGTAATTCCTATAGTACTTTATAGTGTTTGATTAATTGATTATGCACCTTAAAAAGCACCTAGAGATTTACAAGTTGTAGCATGCTTTCAAGTACTTTTCTAAAGTAATTCCGCATCTATTGAAAGGGTTAAATTGGTCATTAGTTGGCTATGGAAGGAAGACAAAGTAAAAGAAAATATATTTACTATATCCCTAAAGATGCTATTCTGAATAAATTAAAAACTGATTATTTAAATTTATATGAAGTCAGTTAAATTTATTAATAATTTTAAAAATATAGACAGCAGAGGAAATCTAACATCGGTTGAAGTTTTTAAAGAGACGGGTATTGACTATAAAAGATTTTTTATAATCGATAATATTAAAGGAGGTAAAAGAGGGGGTCATGCTCATAAATACACAGATCAGGTTTTAAAAATTATAAGAGGATCAATTAATTTATATTTTAAAAATATTAATGAGGAGGGATCTTTTGATATGAATGAAAATTCCAAGCCAATCTTTTTACCAAAATTGACTTGGATAGAGATGAATCAAATTTCCTCAGATGCAATAATTCTGGTCTTATCAAGCGATGAATATAATATTAAAGAATCTTTAAGAGAAAAAAATGAATTTTTAGATTTCATATTTAAGTTAAAGTGAAATTTAAAGAAATAATTGATAATGAACTTTCTTTAGAGGTAAAAAAAATACCTCTAGATAAACTTAATAACTGGATATTTGATGAAAGTTACTCCCTCTATCATGAATCAAAAGGATTTTTTACATTTGTTGGAACGGAACAAAATAATTTAAAGAATATTTTGCTTTTCCAAAATGAGGTTGGATTATTAACAATATTTTTACGCTATAAAAATAAAGATTTTGATAATCAAGAAATACTTTTACAGAAAAAACAAGAGCCTGGCAACTTTCCAATTATTCAAATCTCTCCATCTATTCAAATGACCTATAGCAATTTGAATGGTATGCACGGTGGATCTAAAAGTAAATTAAATTTCATAAATGAACAAAAGAAAAATATTATTTATTTATTTATAAAACATGAGCAATCAGATTCCTTCTTACTTAAGAAAAATCTCAATATGCTATGTCATTACAACCCAATAATAGAAAAAACTAACTTACTTAATCCTAGAAATAATATTTGGTTATCAACAGATAATATTATTGATTATCTATTAACTGGAAATATAATTCATTCAGATACAAGATCAGTTCTTTTTTTATATTTTGGCTTACGAATAGTTGAAGTTTATAAATATAAATTGTTAAAAGTTATTAAAAAAGAGTTAATTAATAAAATAAATATTTGGAATTTTAAAAATCAGAAAAACTGGAGATTTTTGAATATGAAAGATATTACTATTTATAAAAATGGATCTTTATATCTTAAGGACGAAAACAAAATAACTACAAGTCGAAGAACTATATCTGGTTTTAGAATTAAGTCAAATAATAGAGAAGTTTTTGAATGGGATCAACCACTTCTTGAAATCAATAAAAAAATATACTCTTTAATCTACACTATTAAAAATAATGAAATAAATATATTAATTTCATTAGATTCTTCAAATGGAACTTGGAATGAAGTTGAATTTCTGCCAACTTCTTCTTTTGATGTAAACGGAAAAAATTTAAATCCTTATAAAGAAAAAAATCTAATATTAATGCATGAATCTGATCAATCAGATGAAGGCGGCAGATTTTGGAGAAGATCAAATACATATCAAATATATTTCAAAGAGAATTTTGAATCCCTTGAAAAATATGATGATAAACTTTTACTATCTCTTCCTGAATTAATTTATTTTTATGAGAATAGTAATCATATCTCTATGGAATTAAGATCAATTTGTATACTTCTATTTTCCTTTCTAATAAAGACTTCATGGAAATTTCAATAATTGGTTTTTCATCAATAGTAGAAAGAAAAATCCTAAGTGCTTTAAACAAAATACATGGGATTTTAAAAGTAAATATCTTTTCGAGACGTAATCTAAAGAAAGAATTATTCAATATTTATAATTTCAATGTTGATTTAATTAGAGAAGAAAAATTATATGAATTTTCAAAAAATTGTAATAGCTATTTTTACTACGTTTCAACTGAAAATTCAACTCATGATTTTTATACAAATCTTTTGTTGAAAAACAAAAAAAATGTTATCACTGATAAACCAATAACTCTATCAAAATCTATTTTTTATGAAAATCTTAATTTAGCAAGAATAAATAAATGCTTTTTATCTGAGGCTTTAACTTGGGAATATCATTCACAAGTTGATTTTCTTAGAAAATATTTATCAGTAAATAAAATAAGTGAAGTTCTAGTAAGATTTACTATTCCAATGCCAAATAAAGAAAACTTTAGAGTTAATAATAATATTGGTTCTGGCGTTTTCTGGGATATGTCTTCTTACCTCATTAGCACAATAAATCTTCTTAACTATGACAATAATTATTTATTAAAAAACAGTAAAAATATTGGTGAATATAATAATCAATGGTTTACGGTTGAAAGTAAAAACTACAAAAATAGAATAGATGCCTTATTTGGTTTTGGTTTCCCTTATCAAAATAGATTAGAAGTAAAAACTAACAATGGATTTTTAATCTTCAATAGGATATATACTTCTGAGCCTTCAGAACCGGTATTTGTTGATGAGATATCTAATGATTTTTATAAGAGACATGAATTCATTGATGACAGCTTTTTAAATTATTTTAAAAAAGTTCTATACTGTATAGAAAAAAAAGATTACGAATGTGAGTTAATTAAAATTGAAAAAAGCTATGAAAAAATCTTCCAAAATTAAATAGAAAAATGAATAATATTATCCCATCATGGACTTACCAATATGACTTGAACAAACATCGTGAAGAGTATTTAAATATTTTCAACAGAGTATTAGATTCAGGTAGACTAATCTTTGGGAAAGAATTAGAAAATTTCGAAAAAAACTTTTCTGAGTACATTGGCACATCACATGCAGTGGGTTGTGACAATGCTACAAATGGTATTTTCTTAAGTTTAAAAACAATTGGAATTTCTCGAGGAGATTATGTAATCACTGTACCAAATACAGCAATTCCAACAGTCTCAGCGATAAGACAAGCAGGGGCGATTCCTATTTTTGTAGATGTAAATGAACATGCACTTTTAGATTCAAATAATTTACAAAAAGTATTGAGTCCAAATGTTAAAGCAATAATTCCAGTTCATTTATATGGATATCCTTGCGAAATGAAAGAAATATGTGAAATAGCTAGTGCATATAATATTCCAGTAATTGAAGATTGTAGTCAAGCCCACGGATCTCAATTAGAAAACAAGAAAGTTGGTTCGTTCGGAGATTTATCTGTTTTTTCTTTTTATCCCACCAAGTCATTGGGAGGATTTGGTGATGCTGGAATTATTTGTACAAACAATAATAAATATAAAGAAACACTTTTAAAATTAAGGTTTTATGGAATAGAGAAAAACTATATTGCAAATATTGAAGGATATAATTCTCGAATGGATGAAATACATGCTGGAATATTAAATTCAAAATTAAAAAGATTAGATGATAACATTAACTACAGAAACAAAATTAGATTAATCTATAAAGAAAAGATAACTAATAAAAAATTAAGCATCATTCCTAATCCTAGTTCATCAATCATTTCAAATTATCTAATTCCTTTTTTGTATGAAGGTGATAGAGATGAATTTCAAAAATTACTTTTCGCAAATGGGATTGGTTCCAATATTAGTTACAGAACTCCAATTTATTCTATGCCTGCTTATAAATATTTAAATTACAATAAAGAAGAATTCCCATTTACTGAAAAATTTTGTCAATCAAATATATCACTCCCAATCTTTGATTACATTCCTTTAGATATAGTTGAAAAAGTAATAAAAGTAATAAATAGCATTGATTGATTTAATTGCCTAATTATGAAAAGAAGGAGGTTATGTGAAGAAATAAATACATCAGAATTAACTTTTGGATCAATGAGATTCGAATTTAATTCTGACTCTGAAGCTGAAAAACTATTAAGAGAATCAATAAAGATAGGCATAAACACTTTTCATACTAGTTTTGAATATCCATGCCATAATTATTTTGCAAGCATCTTTAAGAAGGTAAAAAAAGATTTTCCATCAGTTCATTTTCATCATATTATAAAGTTAGGGGAACCTCATTTCGACTCAAATACCTTTAATCCAAAAAGATTTGAGAGAATAATCGATGAACAATTACTTGCTTTAAATACTGAAAGAATTGATATTGTCCAGTGGTTATTAAGACACTCCCCTAATACAAATAAATATAGATTAAAAATACTTGAAGAATCACATCTGAAGTTCAATGAAACTATAAAAAATTTAAAGCAAGCTGGAAAGATAAAGTCTATTGGTTCTCATCCTTACTCACTTGAATTTGCGAAAAAGGTTGATTCATTAAGTAGTATGGAATGTTGGGTAACTTATTTAAATCTATTAGAAATAGAATGGAAACCACTTTTAGAGAAACCTTTTTTAGCAATTAGACCTTTAGCTGCAGGAAAAATCGTCAAAAATAATGAAATTTGGGGATACTTAAAAAAACATAGCTATTTTGTTAGAAAAAGCAAATTAGAATCTACTCTTAAATTCCCTTTATTACATCCAAATGTAAAAACTTTAATAACGAGCATAAGAAATTTGAATCAGTTAAATTCTCTTGAAAAGGTACTTGAAAATTCATATGTAGATTTGGATTTATTTAACTCCATAACTTATTTCATAAAGAAAAATGAAAAAATTAAAATTGATGAACCAATAGACTAGAAAAAAAATTACTTTTTCCAGAAACGGAATTCAAAACTTATTCTTACCTCATTACCCAAATTTACGCCTCCTCCATGAATTGCATATGGAGAAAAAAGCATAACCTGACCATATTTAACTTGAGGTCTAATCAGTTTTAGAAAAGAGCCATCTTTTTTAGAAGTTACCGCGGGAACTGAAAATTTATTCCCATCAATAATTGGATATTTTTCAGTTCTAATTGTTTCATTCTCATTCCATAAATGACTGCCCTTTAAAATTGGTAGAGAACTGTTCTCATTTACTCCAAAGATTGGCATAAAGCAGTTTAATCCATTTCTTAAATTGTCATAGTAGATATCTCTATGAGGAGGATTAAAATCAGACTTATTAGGACGAACTATTCTTATTTGTATACTTTTTGGGCCTGGAGGCCCTACATATCCACCATCACTTTTAGAAGGAAGATCATCACAATGCAAATCTGAGCCAATTATTTTAGAAGCCCATTCTTCAATATCTATCTTTCTAAAATTTAGCTTCTCAAATGGAATGCCATAATATAATTTCCTCATTTTTTCTTTAAACTCTAGATCATCAATTTTTACCAATTTTTCTGTAATATTATTTCTATTTAAATTTTGTTTAAAAGCTTTTGTTAAAAAATTAAATACAAGATCTTCGAGTTTTAAAAAATCATTTTTTTTTAGAAATGGTTTTACTAAAAATCCATTTTTGTTCGAATTACTTTCTTGTAAAAGATTTATATCAGAATCAATTTCTACTTTATTAAGATTATTTTTATAAATTTCCCCTTCAAAAGTCCTTGTAATTTTATCTTTATCTACAATATAAGTAAATTTTCCTTTAGAAATAGGCATAAGAAATTAAGTACTAAATAAATTTTTTATCTTTCTTGGTATTTTAATTTATCAATTATTTCTTAGAAATAAAAATTATTATTATTCTTCTTATCATAAATTTTTTATAACCTTATCAATTTCGCACATTATTTATAAATTTTTTAATAAAGAGTTTGAGTTTTTGATATGACAAAATTGCAAAATTTTTCTCAATATAAATTATCATTTCATTATCAAGTTTATTTATAAACTGGTCAGGTTTTAAATCAAGATTCATTATAGGATCTTCAAAATATATATAAGCATATGTGCCGATTATTTCTTGGTCACCCCATCTATCCTTAAAAATTGAACCTGTATTCTTTATGTAAGTTATCCACTCTTGCCACTCTTTACTATGAAAAATTGACATTTTATAGATATTAAATGAGCAACTTGTCCAAGGTAGTTGATGAAACAATTCAATATTATTTTCTTCAATTGCATCTGCTAGTTGCTTATGTTTTGGCTTTATTTTTTTATTATCACAGTAAATCCTAGTTGCCTCAAACAAACCAATCTTAGTTTCTCTTCTCTTTAAGATATCATCGATATGAGTATGTGAGGTTACAATTTGCTTTACTTTATTCGCGATAAATGAAGAATAATTAAATTCTATTTTTTTTAAAAAAAATATATCGTCGTCAAATTGAACAGAAAGTTCATAATTATTTATATACGGAATTTTTGAAGGTTCACTAACAAAATTATTCATATAACAATAATTTATTCTGCTTTTTGGAAATGACGTTTTTACATATGTCAAATGCTTTTTATTATAAAAAAGATCTTTTTCTTTAATGAATTTCGGTTTTTGCTTTTTGATAAATGTTATTTTCAGATTATCAATATTCTTTTCTAAATTGTTTTTTATTTTGTATCCAAATGAATCTCTAAAACTAAAAGCAAAGAACTGAATATTTTGTAATCCAGCATTATTTTTTATATTCTCAATTATTTTTTGAAAATTGTTATGTCTATGAAGCATACAATATGCACATATTTTTGGAGCCATAAAATGTACATAAAAACTTTTTTAATATAACCTAAGAATAAAGCATCAATCAACTCCATCAAATTCTTCCTGAAAGGTATTTAATCTAAGGTATGATACTTTTCATAAAGATAAAAAAATTAAGATATTAATACTAAAGATTTGAATTCATAATAAGATATTAAAAAACTATTTTAAATTAAAATTTAAAGAGTTTTGAGTTTTTAAAATACAAGCAACTTAAATATTAATGAGTAAAATTACAGTTAATCTTTCTTTTTATAACCAAGAAGAAATTTTAAAAAAGCATGTTAATGGATGGACTTCCTGGCCAGAAGAAATTTTAAAAAATTTTTCATTTTGCATTGTTGATGACTGTAGCGATACATTCGCAACGGAAGTTATTAAAAGTTTAGATATATCAAATATTGATTTGTCTGTGCTAAGGGTAAAAGATGATTTATATTGCAATATTGCAGGAGTAAGAAATTTATCGGCTCAAGAATGCAAAACTGATTGGATGGTAATTCTTGATATGGACACTCTAATAACAGAAAAGTTAGCAAAATCAATGTTAGATTTAGTAAAAATTAATTCTGGAAATTGCTTTAAATTTAATCGGAAAGTATCAAAAAATATTTTTCATAATAAAAATGGTAAAGTTCATCCTGCTGTATGTTTATTGAGAAAAGAAGATTATTGGAAAGTAGGTGGATGCGATGAAGATCTTGTAGGGCATTATGGCCAAACAGATCCCATGTTCTGGTATAGAGCAAAAAACAAGTTAAATGTTCATCTAAAGATGGAAATGTTTCTGGAATATGAACCGAGAGGTCAAGCAAATATTAATCGTGATTTGAGTCACAATACCAAATTATTTGAGCAAAAAAGAAAAAATAATCAATGGTCAAATGAATTCATAAGATTTGAATGGGAAAAAATTTATTAATATATTTACAACATTACATCTTTCTCCAAACAGCTAATAATTTCCCTTGAAAAACAACTTCTTCATAATTTAATTGAATAGGCTCATAAGCTGGATTTGCTGCTTCTAAAAAAATTTTTCCCTCTTTCTTAAAAAAGTATTTTAAAGTAGTTCCAAGACCAGGGACCATAGCACTTACGATAGTTCCGTTTTTTAGAGAATATCCATCTTTGATTGGTTCCATAAGGACCATATCTCCATCAGCAATACACGCATCTATCATTGAATCTCCATTAACTGTTAAAGCGAAAACATCTTTTTTCTTAAAAACATCTGAAATATCTAAATTTTCTTGGACATCATTGAAAGTTTCAATTAAGCCTCCAGCAGCTATGGAACCCATAATAGGAACCCCCTCTAAAATTTCGTCTACTAACTGCAATGTTCTCGCTTTTCCTTCCTGCCAAGAAATATATCCTTTTTCTTGAAGATGTTTCAATCTACTTTGAATTGGAGCTGGGGATTTGAGACTCATAGCTTCCATCATTTGCCTTATTGTGGGACTATGCTGAAAATCCTTTATATAGTTTTTTATCCATTCATAAAGCTCAGATTGAGGTTTTGAAAGATTTTGATCGGGATAAATCAAGAATTAAATTATATTCACTAATACATTTGTACCTCTTTCGTAATATGATTGCAAGTTTTATTTAGGAAATAAGGCAAGCCAAAAGTGCCTGTTGTACATGCATCCTATTTTCAGCTTGGTCAAAAATCCTACTTTTTCCGCTTTCAATTACATCATCAGTTATCTCTTTAGATCTATATGCTGGAAGGCAATGCAGAATTATTGCATCTTCATCTGCTTTACTTACAAGATTACTATCAATGGTAAAACCATTAAAATCCCTGTCTTTCTTATCCTTTTGATTTTCTTCACCCATGGAGGACCAAACATCCGTATATAAAACGTTTGCACCTGATACAGCAGTATGAGGATCATTAGTAATTTTTAATAAATTTTCATCACTATATATTTCACATGCTTTCTTAATAATAGAGTGATTAGGTTCATAACCTTTCGGACAAGCAATTCTCACTTCAATTCCTAATAATGCCCCACACAAAATAAGTGAGTTTGCGACATTATTTCCATCACCAATAAAGGTCAAAACAACATTTTTAAAATCAAGAAATTCCTCCTTAATTGTTAAGAAATCAGCGAGTGCCTGACATGGATGTTCCAAGTCTGTAAGGGCATTAATAACCGGTTTTGTAGACCATTTTGCATATTCTTCTAAATGTGAATGATTAAAAGTCCTAATTGCAATAACATCACAATATCTACTTAAAACCCTTGCAGTATCTTTAATAAGTTCTCCCCTACCAATTTGTGAAGTTTTAGGATTTAAATCAATGGAATTACCTCCTAACCTAGACATAGCGACTTGAAAACTAACTCTGGTACGAGTAGATGACTTATCAAAAATTAATCCTAAGACCCTATTCTTTAGATCAATATTTAAATCATTATTTTTCAAATTTTTTGAGAGTTCTAGAACATCTTCTAACTCCTCAGATGACATATCCAAGCTTGATAAAAAATTTTTATTAGCAAGCTTATAAGGTTTTAACATTAATAAATTTATTAAGTTTAAATTCTACTACGCAGGCAATTTAGACTCTGCAAGAAGGTTTTTTAGATCATCACCTTCAATAACTTCTTCTTGGAGAATTTTTTGAGATATGGACTCAAGTAAAGGTAAATTATTCCTCAAAATATTTAAAGCAGTCTCGTGAGCATCATCAACTAAATCTCTCACTTCTTTATCAATTGCCTGAGCTGTTGCATCGCTAACTGATCTTCTAGGATTATTGGCATTCCCTAAAAACTGTCCTCCTCCTTGTTTATCATATGCCAAAGGACCTAAAATATCGCTCATTCCGAAAGTACCGACCATTTGTTCAGCAATATCTGTTGCTCTTTGTAAGTCATTTGAGGCACCCGTAGTAATCTTTCCAAAAACTACCTCTTCTGCAGATCTTCCTCCAAGAAGTGTGGCTATTTGTCCTTTTAATTCCTCTTTGGAATTCAAAAATCTTTCTTCTGTTGGCAATTGAAGAGTATAACCAAGTGCACTCATACCTCT